>Ga0180218_1000057_pt1 | contig 220157 bp, 217 predicted proteins | sample eDN3rd37CKraftBY_FD_151334 | JGI IMG/M metagenome (GOLD analysis project Ga0180218, IMG submission 151334) | Enriched backyard soil microbial communities from Emeryville, California, USA - eDNA 3rd pass 37_C Kraft BY (version 2) (version 2) | ecosystem: Environmental > Terrestrial > Soil >... | reverse complement strand
CGCACCCTGACCGGTCTGGCCACCGAGGTCGCGCACCTGCGCACCGTCGTCGAAGAGCTCGCCGCCAGCGTCACCAGACACGAGGAACAACTGCGACGACTCCGCCGTAATCCAGCGTCCCTGCGATAAACCATTCCGACCGGGATCACCGCGGTCTGGGCCGCGATTAGCCGGTCAATCCTACGACAACGCCCTCGCCGAGGCGTTCAACTCGCTGTTCAAAGCAGAGCTGGTCCGCAACAAGGGTCCGTGGCGATCGATCGACGACCTCGAAATTGCGGTGGCCGAGTACATCGATCGGTTCAATCACCGGAAACTGCACGGCGAGATCGGGATGATCCCACCCGTCGAAGCCGAACAGTCCTACTACGAGTCATCTATCCCCGTCGGAACAAAAGAGCGATTCATCGTGAGCCTCCACTGAACCCGGGGCGCAACACCTTCCGCATCCACTCGCGTAACCGTTCCGGAACCGGTAGTGGCGTGCCGCGCGGCAACGCGGCCGAAAAATGACCCGTTCGCCAGGGTCATACCGCTGGCATAACCCTTGGCGGTCTGGGTGATCCCGGCTGCGCAACTGCCGGCCGCATAGAGGCCTTCGATCGGTTCACCGGTGGTGGCGATCACGCGGGCGTTGTCATCGACTCTGAGCCCGCCGAGCGAATGATAGTGGTAGAGGACCTTGTCGGCCGACAGATCGAACGCGGCATATGGGCCGTTGTCGAACGGCTTCAGCCAGTCCGGGTACTTGCCGAACTGAGGGTCACGGCCCTGGGCGGCGAATTCGTTGTAGTCGGCGAGAGTCTTCTGCAGGGATCTTTCCGTGATGCCGAGACCGCGTTCCATTTCCGCCACCGAATCCCAGCCGTCGATCAGGCGGTATCGGAAGAACTCGGCCAACTCCGGATATGCAAAGATTTCGGAATCGACGATCAGGTAGGCCTTGCGATCCGGTTGGTCGAAAACGAACGCCGCCGTCCTTCCGTGATAGCTGTCCTCGGCCACGAAGCGCTTGCCGAGTTTGTTGACGATGATGCCCTTCACCAGTTGGCCCGGGGGATAGATGCTGGCCGTGGCATGAAGGGCGCCGATCGATTCCACATCGGCACCGATCTCCTGGGCCATTTCGATCCCGGACCCGTCACTGTAGTCGTCGCCGATCGGCACTCCGTGCTCCAGCAGGAACGGGAAATCGCGCGCCACCATCCTTCGATTCATCTGGAAGCCGCCGGTGGCGAGCAGCACGCCTTGCCGGGCACTGGCGGAATGGTCGATGCCGTGGCGGCGGAACGCTGCACCGGTCACACGCTCTTCCCGATTGCGGCTCAGGTGCAACACACGTGCATCACCGATGAACCGCACCCCCGCCTCGATGCAACGGGCCAGCAGCACTTCCATCAGCTTGGAGCCTGCATTGCCCGTCGGCCCGTTCACGAGATGGCCGCGATAGGCCCACTGTGCGATCTCCCGGTAGGGCCATACCTTTTCGTTGCCTGTGCCGAACAGACCGGGCCCGGCGGGTGGACAGATGTGCTTGTCGGTATAGAGCTCGCGCGCGAACGGGACGCCCTGTTCCTCGAGCCAGTCGAAATGAGCGACGCTGCCGTCGCAGAACTTTCGCAGAACCGCCTTGTTCGAAACGTTGCACGTTGCATCCAGGAAGCGGAACATCGACTCGACATCGTCCTCGATGCCCAGATCGCGCTGGAGTTTGGTGCCGCCGCCGAGGTAGATCACTCCTTCGGACAGAGCGCTCGTGCCTCCTCCGCCGGATGCCCGTTCGAGAACCAGAACATCCGCTCCCTCGGAGCGGGCTTCGAGTGCCGCGCATGCGCCTGTGACGCCGAAACCGACGATCAGCAGATCGCAGTTCAAGGACTGCTCAATTTCTTCGGTCATTACTACTCCTCGAATATTGTGGAGAAACCGATAATTCGGCTTCCTGTTCAGCCTCGACGAGTGGACCCGGTCGACGTGACTTCCGGTCCCTTCACAGGTTTCGCTGTCCTCCAGCTCAATGGATGGTGACCGTCCCGGCGGTTCCGTCGACGGTGAGCAGAGTGCCGGTCTTGATGCGGCGAGTGGCTTGATCGACGGCCAGGACAGCGGGTATGCCGAGCTCACGGCTGACGATGGCGGCGTGGCTCAGCGGGGAACCCACGTTCACGACGACCCCGGAACACGTGGTGAACAGAGGAGTCCAGCCGGGATCTGTCTCCGGTGCCACCAGAATCTCACCGGGCTCGAGTTCTTCTGCCTCGTTCGGATCGAGCACGACTCTTGCGATGCCTGTTGCTGTACCCGGACATGCTGCGATTCCCGTCAGGACGTCACCGCTCGCGGCAATGGGCGCCGCCGACGGCCCGGTCCGTTGTTCCCAGGTGGTGGGGCTGGAGATCTCTCCGGCCACGACCACGAACGGAGGTTCCAGCTTTTCCAGTTCGGCGACCCAACGCTTCCGGTCTGCGATGACATCGGCGACTCGTGGATCGGTCGTCAACTGCTCGACTTCGTCCAATCGAAGGAGCGCCAGATCCTCGAACGATTCGAGAATCCCACGGGCCTCGTATCGCTTGCCGAGCTCACGAAGCGGTAGACGAACTTCGTGCAGCACACGAATATAGTTGGTTTTGCTCAACTCTCGTGCTGGCATCCACACCGACAATGCCGCTACGGCGGCCTCGAGCTGACCCAGCGCCTCGGAGTTCGCTCCGAGCTTGCTGCGAAGTTCCCGCAACAGCGACTCGCGTCCCTCGCGTACCTGTGCCCCGGTCACCGACGGAGCCCTGTCCTCGGGAAGCTTACGCATCTGGTCGACGAGATTGACAACGATGTTCGGATGCGTTTCCCAGTCCGGCGGGAAGACGTCCCACTCCTGCGTAGAGCGCGAGCCGTACTCGAACAGGAAGGAATCGAACTCCTTGACGAACGTCCGTGCCCGTTCGCCGGTGCTTGCGCGGAGCCGATCCAGAACATCGGCCGTACCGTTCTCGAACTCCTTCACGAGCGACTTCGAACCGGCAACGAGTCGGCCGAGACGCCAAAGTTCTTGTGCCGGAGCTGCGGAAGCCACTCCACCCCATCCGCCCATCAGACTCACGGCAAGGGACGGATCCCCCAGGCTCGCCAGCACTTGATCGAGAAAACCTGTCACGATGGATGATTCGTACATCATGAGCATGTGCTTGCGGAGAAAATCAGCGGCGTAGCGCTCGTGGACGGCGTTCGAGTACTCGATCAATTCCAGGTCCGACAGGGTCGAGTAGTCAGGCCTCTCGCTCCTGAGCACTCGCGCTGCGTGTGCGTCGCTGTCGAGATCCGGCCGCGACCGGGTGCTCATCACGCGGGCAATACTTTCCTCCACGCGCGCACTGTATTGCGGTGCATTGTCCCCCGGTTGCGGCGTGTACGTCGGGGCGCCGGCACTCGCGCCCAGGTACGTCCTGTCCATCAGCTCGGGGCTCGCTCCCGGCATGCGTACGCCGAAGACCCGCTGAATCGAAAGGTTTATGTAGATATATCCGTGCACGATTCCGAGGATGTCGAGATGATCAGGACTGAACTCGGTCTCTTCGAAGGCACCGAAGTCGACAAGCGCCTGGCGCCAGGCTGTCTCGGAGCGCCATCCGCTGATGACGGTCTGTTGCAGAGGAGATGCGACCATCCCGGCTACCTCGCCGGCATTTCCCCTGGTGTAGACGGGAAATCGCTCGCTGAGAGTGCTGTCGACAACCCAAGGCTTCCGAATATCCATCGTGGTGAACCTTTCTTCAAGATCAGAACAAACGATTGCGCCGGTCGAGCCCAGGGATCGCCGCACGGGTACCGCTCAACCGTGGGTGTGTTGGGGAGTCAACCGCGGTAGTACAGCGTCGGCGAGAAGTTCGAGGCTTCGCCAGGAAAGTTCGGGTGGAAGACCGCCGAGGAGGGGGTGGAGTCGCAACTCGAAGTTCCCGTCGAGCTCCTGCAGTCGGGCAACCGCCTCGTCGGGGCTGAGGATCCACATGTTCGGGTCCGCTCTGATCGAGTCGAGGTCGATCTTCCGACTCCAATAGCCGTTGAATGTTGCGTTGGAACGCTCGCTTGCCCACTGCGCGTACATGTTGCTCGCATGAATGATGTGGGGAGCTACTTCTGCGAGTGCACGTTCGGGGTCCTCGGAGATGTAGACGAAAGCGGGACCGTGTCGAGGGAACGGTTCGGGTGCGGGATGCCCGAGCCGGGTGCATTCGGATTCGTAGTAGTTGTACAGCTCCTCGGTTGCAGGTCGATAGCCGAGGCCCATACGCGCCGCGCGCCTGGCGGACGGTCTGGCATTGCCACCGATGTACATCGTCGGTCCGCCCGGTGTGGCCGGTACGGGTGTTACCCGAACCGTCTTTCCGCGGTACTCGAAGGGTTTGCCGCTCCATGCCTGCTGCAGGACGGCGAGCTTCTCCTCGAATACCTTGGCGCGATTTTCGAAGTCGACGCCGAACATCTCGAATTCGTGTGGGCGATAACCTATTCCCGCTGTGATCTCGATTCGACCGGAACCTGCGATCAGGTCCAGCACCGCGAGGTCTTCGGCCAGCCGGAGGGGATCGTGCATCGTGACGCACAACGCGGAGAAGTGTATGCGGATGTCGCGTGTCACCCCCGCGATCGCGGACGCGAGCACGACCGGAGACGGGCAGTAGTTGTCTTCGGCGCCGTGATGCTCGGCCAGATAGACGGTACCGAATCCTCGTTCGTCGGCCCATTTGCACTGTTCTACCGCGGTTGCATAGAGCGTTGCCGTCGATGCGGTGCCCGGACCCAGGTCCGGCGCTCGCATGTCGTAGCGCAATCCGATCTTCATGAGTCCTCCATCCACGGATCGACGAGTATCTTCACGTCCTTCGGGCACGCTTCTGCGAGATCGATCAGGGCGCCCGCCAAGGCGCCGAGGCCGACCGTGCGCGTGTGCAGAGGGGTGACTGTTACTCGTCCGTCTGCTATCAGATTCATTGCTTGTTCCATCTCGGCGCGGGTGTAGCCGGCCGCTGCGATGACCGTGGCCTCCTTCGCGAGCCATAGTCTCGGTTGCACCTCAGCGAAGGCCGCGTCTCCTACGACGATGATCTTGCCTCCCTGGCGGACGTGGTCGACCGCCGATTGAAGTGCCTGGGGCATACCGGTGCACTCGAACACGATGTCCGGTTTCGTCAGTCCGTCACCGGTGTCCGCACGGACGTCATCGGCCCCCAGTGCGCTCGCGAGGGCACGGCGTTTGCGATTGGGTTCGGTGACCGCGACGGTGCCTGCGCCGGCGACTTTCGCGAGTTGGAGCAGGAGCAGCCCGATCGGACCCGCACCGAGTATCTCCACGCGGTCACCCGGTGCGATGCACGCGCGCCGTACGGCGTGCCATGCGATCGCCGCCGGTTCGACGAATGCAGCTTCTTCCGCGGCCAGATGGTGCGGAGCGGCCACGACGCGATACTCGGGCACTGTCATGACGGTGGCGAAACCTCCGTGCGGTGCAGCGCCGGGATCGCGGCCGCGTGCCACCGTCATCACGAACGAGCAGAAGTCCGTACGTCCCGCGGCGCACGATTCGCACTCGCCGCACGGTGCGGGCACTCCGACTACGACGCGTTGGCCTGTCTTCACGTCGGCGACCTCCGGGCCGGTTGCCACGACGCGTCCTGTCCATTCGTGGCCGCACAGCTCGGGTCCGTGCCCTGCTCCGGTGTGGAACGCCTTTACTTCGGCCACGCAGACACCACAGAGATCCACCTTGACTGCGACCTGGCGCCCTGTGGGTTCGGGGACACGAGTTGTCTGCAGTTGGACCGTGTTCGGTCCCGTTATCAGGGCCACACGTTGAAGTCCCGCCGTTAATCCGTCGGGGTGGTCGGTCCCCGCTGGGGAGTTTGCCGCCTGTGGATACATTGAATCGGACTCTCTTCGCCTCGTTGTCGTGCGTCTGTGTACCGGTCCCTCGCGGTCCACCTGTTCGACAACGCCCGACCCTCGCTTGGGATCGGAGGGGTCTCGAGTTGCTTCGAGCGGCGGTCGCGTTCCGGTGATCATCAAGGGTCCGGGCCGGTCGTTGCGAGGGTGGGATATTCACCGGAGTTGCTGATCTACAGCCATCCGGTGCGATCTGGGTCACAGTAAGTTAGTCTCATCAAAAAATATTTGTCAATAGATACTCCACCGTCCTCGGTACGGCGACACGTCCGGTTTCGGGAGATCCCGGATCCGCGTCCATCTCGGCGCCTGCGGACGCGGGAAGTATTGCCGGGCAGGCATATTCGTTGACGCTGGTAGTTCAATATGTGATCATTGGGCGAGATCGCCGCGCCCGGTATCAAGCTCGACGTCAAGACACCCAAGAATTCGTTTCCCATGACAGTGGCCGAAAACTACCTCTTCATCGGAGGGGGTATCGGGATCACGCCGCTCATTCCGATGATCGAAGAAGCGCGCTGACGCCACGCGCAGTGGACCTTGGTATACGGGGGCGCACCGAATCGTCGATGGCATACCGCGACTCGCTCGCCATGCACGGCGCGGCGGTCGACATATGGATCGAGACCGAGCGCGGCTACCCGGACCTCCCGCGAATTCTGGGGGAAGCGCGGGAAGGTACCGAGATCTACGCCTGCGGGCCCGGTTCCATGATCGATGCCGTCTCGGCGGAGTTCCTTCGCCATCCGGAGCTCGGAAATCTGCACGTCGAACGGTTCGCGGCAAGCGGTCCGACGGATGCCAGTGGGGACGCGTTCGAGGTCGAGCTTCGCCATTCCCTGGGATGCAACTGACCCCGGTCAGCCGGGAAGTTCACCACCGAAGCCGACGCGGTACGGGCGTCGGTAGTGTTCTCGGACTTGCCGACGGTGGTATCAACGGGGAGATCGCAGACAAAGGCGTTACCGGGCAATCGGATCCCTTCCACGAGGAGATCATCATTCGGGAGGCCGCCGAACTGCCGTATGGCGGTGAGTGGAAGGGCAAGGAGGGCCTGAGGGCACTCATGACCAAGATCAATTCTCTGGTCACTCTTCGTCCGGTCGACGTAGAGGTCTTCGACCTCGGCGAGAACCATGTGATCACCCGGCAAGTCGCGAAGATGACACGTGGCGGGGTGGATCGTGAGCTCGAAGTCCCGATGGTCGAGATCTACCATCTCGAAGACGGGAAGATCCGCGAGATCGACGTCTTTTACAAGGACACCAAGGCGATGGTGGATTTCATGATGCAGCGGTCGTAACGGGTGGTGCGCTCGGCTCGCTCGCCCGTGACGGTTTCCTCGCGGGCGGGCGGGTCGGGTTCAGAAACCTGGTCTGCGCGGCAATTCGGGTAGGGGGATCTGTGGGGGCGCGGGAAGTGCGGGCAGCTGGAACTGCGGCACGTTGGGAAGGAGCCCCACTGGTTGCGGTGGGGCCGGCGGAGCCGACGCGTCGTCCGGCGCACTTTCCTGCGTATGCGGCGTGGTGAACGTCTGCGTCGGAGACTGCGTCCGAGACTGATAGGTGGCCGGAGCCCGGGTCTGTGCGGGGACCCTCGGCTGGTCTTCGATCACCGGCTGGCTGTCGATCACCGGCGGAGCGTCTTCCGGAGACGTCGACGCACCCGCGATCGTGGTGGGCTGTGGCGCCACTGTCTGCGTAGCAGAGGGTGCCTGGGTGTTCTGTGGCGTGGCGGCCGGTTGCGCGTCGTCGGAACCCGGAAGCAGGCCGATGGCGAGGCCGATGACAGCGACGGCGGCGACGACACCGCCGGCGATGAGGAAGCCCAGACGTTTCGACGGCAGTGCGGTCGGGTCGGTCGTGTCGGTCGTGTGCGGGATTTCGACGGTCCGGAGTTCGACAGTGTCGAGGTCGTGGCTCGACGGGCCGAGCGCGGGTGTTTCCGTCGGGGCTACCACCGCGCTGGTGAGGGTGTCGGTCGCCGGCTGCGCGAGCAGGGCCGCACCGTCCGCCGCGACGAGTTCGGGCTGTGCGGGCACGATCACCGGAATGTTGAGCCACGACTCCATCACGGAGGTGACCAGGGGGATGTTGGCACCGCCGCCGATGAGTACCGCTGCGTCGGGGGTGCGCCCCGAGCGGCGGATGACTTCGCGGGTGAGACGAGCCGACGTCTTGACGGGGTCGTCGATGAGCGAGTCGAAGCTGTCCTGGGAGAGCAGCAGCAGACCGCCTTCGCCCGGCATGCACACCGCCCCGCTGGTGGACAGCTGCTCCTTCGCGTCGCGGCACCTGGCAGTCAGGGCCAGTTGTGCCGCTGTGTCGGTGGGGCCGGTCAAGCGGTGCTGTTCGAGGTGGTAGTCGTAGATCAGCCGGTCGACGAGGTCGCCGCTGATCTCGTTCGAGCGTACGGTGCTCAGCACGAATCTCATGGTGCGGTCGACGACCGTGATGGTGAGGCCGGAGCTGCCGAGATCGTAGAGCACGAGCGTCTCGTGGTCGCCGAGATCGCCTGACGCTTCCAGCATTTCGAGCGCTGCGGTCACTTCGGGGACCAGTTGGAAGTTGTCGATGTCCAGTCGGGCCATCGCGGTTTGAACGGCATCGGCCTGTGCCTCGTTCCGGTACGCGACGCCGATGGCCTGTATCTGGTCGATCTCGCCGGTTCGGGTGAGGACCGTCTCGAGGGATTCTGGGGCCGGTTCCTCCGGCCGTTCGAGTAGTGCGGTCACCGAGTGCGATCGGAAGATGGGGCCGTCGAGGCGCTCGGTGTCGCGGCGCGCGAACCGCACAGCGCTGGCACCGACCGACATACCGAGAACTGACGTCATGACGCCGACTATAACGGTTTGGTCACGGGTCGCGCGCGGCGAGCATGCCTGGCGCTGTGCTGTCGGCGATGTTGCCGGTGACGCCGTGCAGTTAGGGTGGCGAACATGACGCACACCACACGACGTTGGGGACTGACCGTTCCCCTCGACGGGATTCCGCTCCCGGACCAGCGCAAACTGATCGAAGAGCTCCCGGATCTCGGCTACACGGACGTGTGGTCGGCAGAGGCGGGCGTCGCCGATGCCTTCACGCCGCTCGCCCTTGCGAGCGTGTGGGCGCCGACCCTCCGTCTCGGTACCGCGATCGTCCCCGTCTACACGCGCGGCCCCGCAACCCTCGCCATGTCCGCGGCGACCCTGGCGAGCGCGGCGCCGGGACGGTTTGTGCTCGGCGTGGGCACCTCGTCCAACGTGATCGTCGAGAAGTGGAACGGCATACCGTTCGAGGAGCCGTTCAAACGTGCCCGCGACACCCTGCGCTTCCTGAAGTCCGCGCTCGCGGGGGAGAAGGTGAGCCAGGAGTACGACACGTTCACGGTCGACGGGTTCCGTCCGGGACTCGTCGCCGATCCCGCACCGCCGGTGCTGCTCGCCGCCCTGCGACCCGGCATGCTGCGGCTCGCCGGCCGGGAAGCGGACGGGGCGATCGTCAACTGGTTGTCCGCGGACGACGTGCGCACCGTGGCCCCCTACGTGCACGAAGGCGGCGACGGCAAGGAGATCGTCGCGCGCATCTTCGTGCTCCAGGGCTTCGACACCGACACCGCCCGCGCGCTCGGCCGGCGCATGATCGCCGCCTACATGAACGTCCCCGTCTACCGCGCATTCCACGAGTTCCTCGGACGATCGGACGAGTTCGCCGGCATGTGGCGGCTGTGGGAGGAAGGCGACCGCAAGGGCGCGCTCGACGCGATCCCGGACAGCGTCGTCGACGACCTCGTGATCCACGGCCATCCGGACGCCTGCAGGGAACACATCGAGCGCTACACCGAGGCCGGCGTGACGACGCCGGCGATCGCGCTGGCGACCCCGGGCGATCCCGCGGAAGCGATCCGCGCGCTGGCTCCGCGCTGATCGCCTCGCCCGGATCGATTACGGAGTCGGTGGGTCCGGTGGGTGGCTGCGCCCGGTGACCGCATCGCGCATCTTGTCGAGCGTGGCGGCGGCCGTGCCCATCATCTTCTGCGCGCCCGGTCCGGACGGTGTGTCCGGATGCGGGCGCGTGGGCGCCTTCTTCTTGGCGTTGAGGAGAGTTGCCCCCAGTTCCTGAAGTTCGCTTTCGCTCAGTTCGGCGGCCAGACGCGGCCAGACCACGTTCTGCTCGTACGCGATGTGTTTGCGGCCCGCAGTGATGAAAGCGGCCAGTGCACCGTGGTATTCGTCTTCGCCGGGTTTGCCGTTCTCGAGCTTCTGAAGGAGATGCTTGCCCGAGTTCTCCTGTGACATCGCGTCGTCGGCGAGTTTGTCGCCGTCCTCGAGTCGTTCCCGTACCAGGGGCCAGAAGTATTGTTGTTCGATCGCTTCGTGTCTCGACTCCGCGACGACCAGATCGGTCACCATGGTGCCCAATCCGCTGAGCTGGGCACCGCTGCCCTGCGGGGCTCCGTCGAGAACCTCGAACATGCCCAGCACGCTCTCGTGGTCGTTCCTCAGGACAGTGAACGCATCCACCATTGTCATCGCCTCCGGTTCGGTGGTGGTCGCGACGTGATACCCGGCGCGGTCCTGCGGTAAACGACGCACGGTGTCCGGGCGGAGGCAGTTTCCCTCCGTGCGTCCCGGGTACCCGCCTCCAGACCCTGTGCACACACAGACGAGGAGTGACATGTTCATCCACAACAAGGACCTACAGTTCGAGGTGCGGGTCGACCGACCCGACCCGCGATTCGCCACTCTGCTGCAGGAGCAGTTCGGTGGCGCCAACGGCGAATTGAAAGCCGCGATGCAGTACTTCACGCAGGCGTTCATTCTGCGCCGCAAGAACCCGAAGATGTACGACTTGTTCATGGACATCGCCACCGAGGAGCTGAGTCACCTCGAGATGGTGGGATCGATGATCACGATGCTGTTGGACGGTCTCAACGACGACCTGAAGATGGCGAACGAACGGTGCGACTGGATGCCGCTGGTGTCCACCGCCGACGGTAAGGAACAGGCGATCCATCAGGTTGCCGTGAATCCGCTGTACCTGGCGCTGACCGGCGGCGGTCCCGACGTGAGCAACTCGGCCGGAGTCCCCTGGACGGGTGCATACGTCAACGCCAACGGCGATCCGACCGTCGACCTGCGCAGCAATCTCGGCGCGGAAACGCGGGCGAAGATCGTCTACGAGTACCTCAAGCAGTTCACCGACGACCCCGGCGTGCAGGAGACGCTCACCTTCCTGATGACACGCGAGGTCGCGCACTACCAGCAGTTCACCGCGGCCCTGAACGAACTGCCGGTGAACTTCCCGCCCGGTGCGCTCGCAGGTGACGACCGGTTCCAGAACCTTGCGTTCAACATGTCCAACGGTGCGGACTCGGTGCGAGGACCCTGGAACGAAGGCCAGGGACCGTGGCCCCAGGGCATGGAATGGAAGTACGTCGAAGCACCGACGGAGCAGTGGCTCGGCACCGATATCCGGGAGAACCACGGCGTGGACACCAACCCGCAGGGCGGGCCCGAGGTGCACGGAACGAAACCGTTCACCCACGAGCACCACACACCCGCCAACTGACGGGATCGACTGCGCGGCGCGCCGGGGCCGGTGCCGCCCCGGCCGTCGGGCAGGATCGGGTGCATGGGCGCGGAAGGCACGGTGGAGATCGTCGGCGAGGACTTCTCGGATGCGCGGCTGGACGGCCGGGAGTGGACGAACCACACCTACACCGATTGCACGTTCCGCGATGCCGACCTCAGTGGACTGATCACCGATCACGTGGTGTTCACCGACTGCGACTTCACAGGCGCGGACCTGTCCGGGTCCCGCCACACCGCCACCGCTTTCCGATCCTGCACCTTCGATCGAACAACTCTGTGGCACAGTAAATTCCGATTTTCCAGTTTGCTGGGCTCGACCTTCGAGCAGTGCCGGATGCGGCCGGTGGTGCTCGACGAGGTGGATCTGACCTTGGCCTCGCTCGGCCGGGCCGATCTGCGCGGCGTCGACTTCACCGGCTGCCGGCTGCGGGAGACCAATCTCGTCGAAGCGGACCTGCGCACCGCCACGCTGCGCGGCGTCGACCTGACGGGTGCGCGCACGACGGGTGTGCGACTCGACGGTGCGGACCTGTGCGGCGCACAGACCGGACCGGCGCTGTGGACGACGGCGAAGCTCGAAGGCGCGAAGATCGACCTCACGCAGGCGGTCGCGATGGCCTCCGCGCTCGGGCTGATCGTCGAGCAGTGATCACGATTCGGTGAAAGCGGTTAACGACATTCGACCCTCGGGCGACTATTCGGGCAGACCTCATCGCAGGAGTGCCCATGTCCGAGACGCCGAGGAGGCCCGCCTCCGAGATGCCGAGGAGGCCCGCCTCCGTGATGCCGAGGAGGCCCGCCAGTAGCGGGATCTCGCGTGTCACAGTAGTGGCCGACGACGGGGTGCCGCTGGCCGCGACGATCGAGGGACCGCGGGACGCCGCGCTGACCGTCGTCCTCGTGCACGGCCACTGTCAGGACGCCGACAGCTGGAACGACGTCCGCCGCCACTTGGCGCCCGAAGTGCGCATCGTGCGTTACGACCAACGGGGACACGGACGTTCGGGATCCGGTGAAGTGTCCTCGCTTACGCTCGACGGCCTCGCCGGCGACCTCGACGCCGTGTTGCGGACGCTGGTGCCCACGGGGCCGATCGTGCTCGCCGGGTACTCGATGGGCGGCATGGTGGCGATGGCCTACGCGCGGCTGTATCCCGCCGCGATCGGCGCCCGCATCGTCGGGGTCGCGCTCATCGCGACCGCTGCGTCGGGGCTCGCGGAACACGGGGTGGGTCGCTATCTGCGGCACCCGGCCGCGTCGATGCTGCACGGGGCGGTCGCGCGCGCACCTCGGGCGATGGAGGTGTCGAAACGGGCCGGTGGCCGGTTGTGCTCATTGCTGTCCCGCGGCCGCGAGGGCGACTCGTGGCTGCGGACCGCCGGACTGGTGCTGTCGAGCACCACGTCGGTGGTGGCGTGGTCGCGTCTGCTCGCGGCGTTCGCGGTGCTCGACGAATCCGCGGCGCTGGTCGCTCTCGCGAGGGTGCCGGTCGTCGTCGCCGCCGGAACCGCGGATCGATACGTCCCCATCGCGCATTCGGAGGCGATCGTCGATCTCCTGCCGCACGCCGAGTTCGTGCGGATCGTGGGGGCCGGGCATCGGATCCTCGCCGAATGCCCTGATCAGGTGGCGTCCGCGCTGGGACGGTTGCTCGGTGTTCTCAGTCCGGTCGACGGACCGCTGCAGCGCAGCGCGGTCTGATCGGTCCTCGCTCCGCGAATCGTTGCCCACGTCGAATGCCCGGCGCCCGGGCCGTTCGGTCCGGGCCTCCCGTCCACCGGTACGGCCGGTTGTGCGGTTGCCGGTGCGGTGCGAGCCTCGGGCGATGACTCACGAGTCGAGCACCGATGCCACGGCGATCACCAATCTGCTCTACCGCTACGCCGAGCACATGGATGCGGGCAGGTTCGAGGATGCGGCGTCGCTGTTCTCGCACGCCCGCGTGCGGTTCGGGGGCGAGCACGAGACCGTCGGGGGAGCGGGTCTGGCCGACATGTGGCGCTCGATGGTGAAGATCCATCGGTGCGGCACCCCGCGAACGAAGCATGTCGTTGCGAATCCGCTGCTCGACGTCGATGCCGCGGCCGGGCGCGCCACGTGCCGCTCGTACTACACCGTGCTGCAGGCGACCGAGGATCTGCCCTTACAGGTCGTCGCAGCCGGCCGTTACCTCGACGAGTTCGAGCGAGTGGACGGTCGGTGGCGCTTCGCGTTCCGTGACTACTCGTTGTTCGACCTGCCGGGGAACACGGGTGAACATCTGCGTGGCACCACACGCAGTCTCCCTACCGACCGCGCGGATGTCACCGCGGTGATCAACCGCTACTCGGATGCCCTCGACGACCGCGACTGGGCGAGCCTGGACGACTTCTTCACCGAGGACGCGGTGGCACGCTACGGCAGCGAGGGCAGCACACCGGTGACGGGGCGGGCCGAGATCGTCCGGATGATCCGGTCGAATCTCGACGGTTGCGGCCCGTCACAGCACCTGTTCGGCAATCTCGTCGTCGAGATCGACGGGGACGTCGCCAGGTCGTCGTGCAAGGCCCGCGTCTGCCACTTCGGTGCCGGCGAGCGAGCCTCGCTCGAGCCGTATGAATGCTTCGGCGTCTACCGGCACACGCTGCACCGGACCGCGGACGGCTGGCGGGTCACGGAGTTGCTGTTCGACGTACGTCATGCGGCGGGGGACATCCGGGTCCTGCAACCGCGCTGACGGGCCGGCCCGTTGCGGTGGTGCCGGACGTATTCGTGCGGCAGTCTGGGGCCATGACCGAGACCAGTGTTGCTCCCGTTCTCATCGCCGTCGACGACGCCAGCGGAATCGGCGTCCTCACCCTCAATCGCCCGCAGCAGCGCAACCCGCTGTCGGTCGACACGATGCGCGAGGTGATCCGGGGTCTGCGTGCGCTGTCCGCGGACAGCCGGGTGATCGTGATCCGGGCGGACGGTCCGGTGTTCTCGGCGGGGCACGACCTGCGGGAGATGATCGGGCGCACGCTCGAGGAGGAACGCGCGATCTTCGACGTGTGCAACGAGATGATGCGCACCGTGCAGTCGATTCCGCAGCCGGTCATCGCTTCGGTGCAGGGCCCGGCCGTCGCGGCGGGATGCCAGCTCGTCGCGTCGTGCGATCTCGCGGTCGCGGCGACCGACGCGGTGTTCGGAACTCCGGGTGTGCGGATCGGCCTGTTCTGTTCGACGCCGATGGTCGCGGTGAGCCGCGCCGTCGGCCGCAAGCGTGCGCTGCAGATGCTGCTGACCGGCGACACGATCGACGCCGAGACGGCCGCCGACTGGGGGCTGGTGAACTTCGTCGTGCCGCCCGAGGAGCTGGAGATCCGGACGACGGAACTGGCGGCGAAGATCGTCTCGGCGTCCTCGGCGACGGTGCGGATCGGCAAGGAAGCGTTCTACCGGCAGATCGATCTGCCGCAGGACGAGGCGTACGAGGCGATGGCCGAGACGATGGCGGCGAACGCGGTGATCTGCGATGCGCAGGAGGGCATGTCGGCGTTCGTCGAGAAGCGCCCACCGGTCTGGCAGGGACGCTGAACCGGGGGTCGAAACAGCGGTGATCTTGGGTCTCGACCAAAGGTTGGACGTCCTATAACCTGACTTCCATGAGTCTCGATCCTCGCTCGAACACCGTCGACGGTGTGCTGCACCGCTCGGCCGCCCGCTTCCCCGACCGCGTCGCGCTGCGCTTCGCGGACCGCACGTTCACCTACCGGGAGCTCGACGCCGCGGTCTCCCGCACCGCGGCTCACCTGCGATCCCTCGGGCTCGAGCAGGGCGACCGCGTCGCCGGATACGGCACCAACTCCGACGCCTACGTACTCGGCTACCTCGGTGCCGCGCGCGCCGGGCTCGTGCACGTGCCGATCAACTACGCGCTGCGCGGCGAGGAACTGAGCTACCTGCTCGGCCAGTCCGGGGCGAAGGCCGTGCTCTTCGACCCGCCGCTGCGCACCAACCTCGACGACGTCCTCCCGGTCGTGCCGGCCGAGCACGTGGTGCCGCTGCGCGACGCCGACGACTCGCTGCTCGCCGTCGCCTCGGCGGGCGAGGTCCCGGAGGTGGACGGCGGCGCGTCCGGCGGCGACCTGGTTCAGCTGCTCTACACGTCGGGCACCACGTCGAAGCCCAAGGGCGCCATGATGACCCACGGTGCGCTCGTCCACGAGTACACGTCGTCGATCGTCGCGCTCGACCTCGACGCCGACGACAACCCGCTGATCTGCATGCCGCTGTACCACTCCGCGGCCGTGCACGTGTTCCTCATGCCGTACCTCGCGGTCGGCGCCACGATCACCCTGCTGCCGTCGCCGGACATCCCGGAGATCCTGCGGCTGATCGAATCCGAGCGCATCGGATCGCTGTTCCTCGCCCCGACCGTGTGGGTGCCGCTCGCGAACCATCCCGATCTCGACACCCGGGACCTGTCGTCGCTGCGCAAGGCTCAGTACGGAGCGTCGATCATGCCGGTAACGGTGTTGAACCGGCTGCGCGAGCGCTACCCGGATCTCGGGTTCTACAACTGCTTCGGGCAGTCCGAGATCGGCCCGCTCGCATGCGTGCTCGGCCCCGACGAGCACGCCGATCGTCCGTCCTCGTGCGGCCGGGCCGTGCTGTTCGTCGAGACCCGCGTCGTCGACACCGACGGCAACGACGTGCCCGTCGGTGAGCCCGGCGAGATCCTCTACCGGTCGCCGCAGCTGTGCCTGGGTTACTGGGACAACCCGGAGGCTACCGCCGAAGCGTTCCGTGACGGCTGGTTCCACTCGGGCGACCTCGTCACCCGCGACTCGGAGGGCTACATCACCGTCGTCGACCGCATCAAGGACGTCATCAACACCGGTGGCATCCTCGTCGCGTCCCGCGAGGTCGAGGACGCCCTGTACACGCACCCCGCGGTCGCGGAGGTCGCGGTGATCGGCACGCCCGACGAGAAGTGGATCGAGGCGGTCACCGCCGTCGTCGTACTCAAGGACGGCCACGAGGTCGCCGAGTCGGATCTCATCGTGCACGTCAAGGAACGGCTCGCCCCGTTCAAGGTGCCCAAGATCGTGCGCTTCGTCGACACGCTCCCGCGCAACCAGAGCGGCAAGCTGCTCAAGCGCGAACTGCGTGCGGTGTGAGCCGCGAACTACCTTCGGTGGGAATGCGCGGTCGGTAGCGGCCGTCGAAAAGCAAAGGGAACCAATGGGGATCAAGCATGTGCCGTCCTGGCACGACGACGAAGTCAGGGCACTGTCGGAGCTGGCCGGTGACTTCTTCGAACGCGAGGTGATGGCGCACGCCGAGAAGTGGGACGCGCAGCACCGCATCGACCGGCAGGTGTGGCTCGAGGCCGGCAAGCTCGGACTGCTGCTGTGCTCGATTCCGGAGGAATACGGTGGCGGCGGAGGCACATTCGCGCACGACCTCGCGGTCTTCGAGGCGCAGGGATACGCGGGTGATCTCGCCTTCGGTATTTCCATCCACAGCGGTATCGTCGCGCACTACCTCCTCGAGTACGGCACCGAGGAGCAGAAGCGAACCTGGTTGCCCGGCATGGCCACCGGCGAGATCCTCGGTGCGCTCGGCATGACCGAGCCCGGCGCCGGGTCGGATCTGAAGGCGATCAAGACCACGGCGATCCGCGACGGCGACGAGTACGTCGTCAACGGTTCGAAGACGTTCATCACCAACGGCGCCTCCGCCGACATGATCGTGCTGGCGGTCAAGACCGACCCGAAGGCGGGCGCCAAGGGCATCTCGCTGCTCATCGTCGACTTGCGGGATTGCCCGGGCTTCGCCGTCGGGCGGGTGCTCGACAAGGTCGGTCAGCACGGCGCCGACACCTCCGAGCTGTCGTTCACCGACGTGCGGGTTCCCGTGTCGAACCTGCTGGGGGACAGTGAAGGCCAGGGCTTCGCGCAGTTGATGGCGCAGCTGGTGCAGGAACGGCTGATCATCGGCGCGCAGGCGGCCGGGGCGATGCAGCGGGCGGTCGACGAGACGGTGCGCTACACCAAGCAGCGGCAGGCGTTCGGGCACACGCTGTTCGACTTCCAGAACACCGCTTTCGAACTCGCCGAATGCCAGACGATCGCCCGGACGTGCCAGGTCTTCCTGGACCACTGCATCGAGCAGCACCTGAAGGGGCAGCTCGATCCCGCGGACGCCGCGATGGTCAAGTACTGGCTGACCGACAAGCAGTGCGAGGTCATCGACCGCTGCGTCCAGTTGCACGGCGGCTACGGGTACATGCGCGAATACTTGATCGCGCGGATGTACGAGGACGCGCGGGTGCAGCGGATCTACGCCGGCGCCAACGAAGTGATGAAGATGCTCATCTCGCGGTCGCTGTAGACCTCGGAGTGACGGGAACCGATCGAATCGGTTCCCGTCACCCGAAGCGCGAAGTCACCAGGGACGACTGGTGGAAAGGTATTCGGCCATTTCCTGGCTCTGGCGGCGGTGGATGCGCCGGTGCTCGGCGCGTTCGTCGCCGCTCTTGTTGAGCCGGCGTTCCTCCTCGGACTCGGGCAGCACCGAGGGCACTTCGGTGGGCCGGCCCGCGTCGTCGATCGCGACGAACGTGAGGAACGCGGTCGCGGCGATGCGGCGATCACCGCTGCGCAGGTCCTCGGCGGTGACCTTCACGAACACTTCCATCGAACTGCGGCCGGTCCGGGTGACGAACGATTCGAGGCACACCGAATCCGACGGGCGGACGGGTGCGAGGAACGCCACAGAATCCGTCGACGCCGTGACCACCGATGCACGACTGTGCCGGGTCGCGGAGATCGACGCGGTCATGTCGATGTCGCTCATCAGTTTTCCGCCGAACAACGTGTTGTGGTCGTTGACGTCGTTGGGAAAGACCCTGCTGGTCTTGACAACTCGGGATTCGCGGCACGGTTTCGGCTGCACGATCGTCCTTTCGGGGGTTGCGTGCGGCGGGATCTCCGTCGCACGGCCCCATCCAGCCTACGACTCGCGCGGGACCGCGTGTCCGTTGTGCCGGGCACGGTCCCGGGTGTGATGGCCGATGATTTTCGTGAGCATTGCGGTGAGCTGTGCGCGTTCGTCGGCGTCGAGCGGCGCGAAGGCCTCGTCCTGTACGGCGGTGAGAACGTCGTCCAGCACCGACAGGCGGTGACGTCCCTTCCGGGTGAGGCTGACGATGTTGCGCCTGCGGTCCTTCGGATCGGGGGCGCGCTCGACGAAGCGGCGGTCGGACAGGGCGTCCACGGCGGCGGCGACGTCGCTACGGTCGAGTCCGCACCGGCGGCCGAGTTCGATCTGGCTGGACGGGCCGCTCTCGTCGAGCGCGGCCAGGATGCGGTAGTGGTGGCCGCGGGCGTCGGCGGCGTCGAGTCGATCGAACACCATGCGGTGTACGTGCCGTGCGGACTGCATCAGCAGGAAGCTCGGGAGGTGATCGAGCCGGGTCGGCACGGGGTAGTTGTCGGGGTGGGACACGGGTCCATCCTACCTATCGTTGGTGCAGCCAACGAAATGTCAGTGGTGGCGGTGGTCGGTGATCGCGGTGCGGGGCCCACGCCGGGGTACCCGGTGGTAACCACCGGTCTCGGTGATCAGCCGGATCACCCGATAACGGTGTGGCCGTAGCGGTTCCAGGAGTTCCACCATGCCCGCGTCGTCCAGCGGCCGTCCGAGCAACGACCATCCGACGACGGATGCGAGATGGTAGTCGCCGACCGAGAGTGCATCGGCGTCGCCGAACGCGCGCTGGGCGACCTCCGCCGCCGTCCAGATGCCGACGCCGGGCACCGACCGCAGCTTGCGTTGCGCCTGCTGCGGGGCGTCGGCGGTGAGGCGCTCGAGGCTGCCGCCGAGTTGCGCGCAGAGCACGACGGTGCGGGCGCGGCCGGGGTCGACGTTCGCCTTGTGGAACTCCCACGACGGGACCCGCCGCCACGTGTCGGCGGACGGCGGCACCGCCATGCCGCGCGGTGTCGGCCCGGGCGCCGGGTCGCCGAACCGCAGCACGAGACGCCGCCACGACGCGAACGCCGCGACGCCGTGCACACGCTGCTCGAGGATCGCCGGCACGAGCGCCTCGAACACCCGACCGGTGCGGGTGATGCGCAGGCCCGGCAGGCGCCGGTGCGCGTCGGCCAGCAGCGGATGCTCGGGGGCGAACCCGGATGCGTCGTCACCGGCCCCGAGCAGCGCGGGCAGCGCGGAGAGGAGTTCCTCGGCGCCGGGGCCCCACGCGAGGCACCGGGCGCCGGTGGGGCCGTCCTGACGGATGCGATAGGTGACGGGCCCGGACTCCATCCGGGACGTGCGCCACACGTCATCGGCGACGTGCCGGTGACAGGGGTCATACGGTCCGCGTTGCAACGGGCGTAGGGTTTGAGCGACGTCGACGGGCCACGGCAGCTGGACCCGAGTGTCGAAAGGGGTGGCTTCACCGACGTACGCGGTCACCGGTTCACCGTACCTCGCACGGCGACCGCATCGGTTTCCACCGTGTCGGACGGAAAGGCTATGGTCTGCAACATGATCATCGTGAGCACCGACGGGTCCTGCCTGCGGAATCCCGGTGGCGCCATCGGGTGGGCGTGGGTCAACCACGAGGGCCCCAGCGCATCGGGGGGTGAGCGGTCGGGTACGAACCAGATCGCCGAACTGCGCGCGTTGCTCGAGGCGCTGCGTGCCCATCCCGGTTCCGAACCGATGATCATCGAATCCGATTCGCAGTACGCGATCAAGTGCGCCTCGGAATGGCTTCCGGGTTGGAAGCGCAAGGGCTGGAAGACCTCCACCGGCGCGCCGGTGAAGAACATCGAACTCGTGCGCGCCATCGACCTGGAGATCGTGGAGCGATCGGGTCCGGTTCGCTTCCGCTGGGTGCGCGGGCACGTCGGCAACCATTTCAACGAGGTGGCCGACACGCTCGCCGGTGCCGCCGCGCGGGAGGCCGCCGCCCGCCCGGGTCCGATCGAGGTGCCCAGGTCGGTGCGGCACGTCGTCAAGCCCGTCGCCGCGCCCGGTACGGACGACACGGAGCTGACGCTGTTCTGATCCGGGGTTGCACCACCGGCCGGCGCCCTAACGGTAGTAGACCGCCAGCGGCCCGTTGGGCCCGTCGACACAGGTGACGGGGGTGTCGAACACGCGCGAGAGCGTGTCGTCGACCATGATCTCCTCGGAGGTGCCGAACTCGACGACGCGGCCGTCCTTCACCGCGCAGATCCGGTCCGCGTAGTGCGCCGCGAAGTTGATGTCGTGCAGGACGATGACGACCGTGCGCCCGAGCTCGTCGGCTGCCCTGCGCAGGTGCTGCATCATGAGCACCGAATGCCGCATGTCCAGGTTGTTGAGCGGCTCGTCGAGCAGGACGTAGTCGGTGTCCTGGCACAGCACCATCGCGACGTAGGCGCGCTGGCGCTGCCCGCCGGACAGCTGGTCCAGGTACCGGTTCTCCAGGGGGCCGAGGTCGAAGAACTCGATCGAGCGGGTGATGATCTCCTGATCCCGCTGCGTGATCCGCCCCTTCGAGTGCGGGAACCGGCCGAACCCGACGAGCTGGCGCACCGTCAGCCGGGTGACGAAGTGGTTCTCCTGACGCAGGATGGAGACGATCTTGGCCAGGTCCTTCGAGGGGGTCCGTGCGATGTCGTATCCGGCGATCTCGATGGATCCGGAATCGGCGCCGAGCAGTCGGCCGATGATCGTCAGCAGAGTCGACTTGCCTGCTCCGTTGGGGCCGACCAGCGCGGTGATGCCCCCGGCCGGAATCTGCAGATCGACCGGACCGATCGACACCTCACTGTTGTAATCCTTACGGACACTCTTGAGTTCGATCACAGTCTGCCCTTTCGGAGGATGACGAAGAGGAACACCGATCCGCCGACGGCCTCGATGATGATGGACACGGCGCCCTCGGTGTAGAAGATGTTCTTCAGGACGAAGTAGGCCCCGGTGAGAACCGTGAATCCCGTGAGCACCGCCACGGGGAACACGTAACGATGGTCGTAGGTGTTCGCGAACTGGTACGCCAGCGTGGCGACGAGGAAGCCCAGGAAGGTCATGGGACCGATGAGCGCGGTCGAGACCGCCATGAGGACGGACACGAGGAACAGCACGATCATGATCTCGCGGCGATGGTCGAGCCCGAGATTGGTGGTGACGTCCCGGCCCATCGCGACGAGATCGAGTCTGCGCGCACGCCACCACAACGCGACCGCGGCCGTGACGCACAAGGGAATCGCGATCGGCAGGTAGTCGGCGTCCGCGTTGGACACCGACCCGAAGAGCCGGGCGGTGAGGACGTCGAACTCGCTCGGGGTGAGCAGTCGCTGCATGAAGGTCGAGACCGAGCCGAGTCCGCCACCGAGGATGATGCCGACCAGCAGCATGACCTGCAGGTTGCCGTACTTGCCCGAGAGCAACCACCCGTAGAGCATCAGCGAGAAGACGACCATCAGGGCGATCTGCAGCATGAACTGCGGGGTGCCTTGGAGCGCAACCACACCGGTGGCGCCGAGGAAGTACACGGCGGCGGTGGAGATCGCCACGTACAGCGACTCGAACCCCATGATCGACGGGGTGATGATCCGGTTGTTCGTCGCGGTCTGGAACGCGACGGTGGCAGTGGCCTGGCACACGACGACGATCGCGATGACGATCAGGCTGGTCGCTCGCATCTCGGTGATCCGCCAGAAGCCGGCGCTGCCGAACGGCATGGGGTTGTCCCACACCAGCGTTCCCGCGGCGAACAGGCACGAGAGGACAGCCAGCGCGGCGAGGAGAATCCAGTAGCGGCGCCGCGACTTCTCATCGGGAAAGGCGTCGGACGTGGAGTGCCCCGCGGGCGCGGTGGCCGCGGTGATGTCGGCGTGCGGGGTGGAGGTTTCAAGCATGGCGGCGGCTCCGCAGCAGAAGGGCGATGAACACGACGGCGCCGACCACGCCGAGGATGAGGGACACCGGAATCTCGAACGGCGCGATGATCGTCCGGCCGATGAGATCGCACACCGTCACGATGGCGATGCCCAGCAGGCACACCCACGGCAGATTGCTGCGCAGGTCGTCGCCGCGGAACATCGAGACGATGTTGGGCACGATGAGCCCGATGAACGGGAGGTTCCCCACGACGACCGTCACGACGCCGGTGGCGATCGCGATGAGGCCGGTACCCAGGAGGATGAGGCGGTTGTAGTTCAAACCGACATTGGTCGCCACGTCCTCACCGAGGCCGGCGACGGTGAAGCGATCGGCGACGACGAAGATCGCGATCGCAACCAGCGCCACGATCCACAGCACCTCGTACTGCCCGCGCAGGATCGAGGTGAAGCTTCCGGCGAACCACACGCCGAGGCTCTGGAGCGTGTCGGTGGCCAGGGCCAGGTAGGTGGTGATGGAGCCGACGACGGCGCCGAGCATGATCCCGACGATCGGCACGATCAGCGAGGACGACAGCGCGACCCGGCGCAGGAACAGGAAGAAGATCATGGTTCCGACGAACGCGGCGGCGATGGCGCCGATCATCCGGGGCATGAGACCCGCGTCGGGCACGAGGATCAGCATGAGGATGAGGCCGAGCCCCGCCCATTCCGTGGTGCCGGCGGTGGTCGGTTCCACGAATCGGTTCTGGGTGAGCAACTGCATCACCAGTCCGGACATCGCCATCGCGGCACCGGCGAGAACCAGTGCGATGGTGCGGGGGATGCGAGTGATCTCGAACATCTCCCAGCCCTGTTCGCCGCCGAAGATGTCGTAGACCCCCGTGAACAGCGACAGGGTCAGCAGGACGCCGACGCCGAGGATGCCCAGGAGGAGTTTCCGGTCGAACAGGCGCCCTTTGCTGCGGGCGGGAGCTGTCGTAACGCTCATGTGGTGCCGTCGTCTTCCGTAGTGCATTTGTGCCCGTGCCCCGCGGGCAGGCCCGCGGGGCGACAGGACGAGACGGGAATCAGGACTTCTGCTGCTCGAGCAGGTCCGCGAGGGCGTTGAAGAACTCCGTGTACGTCTGGATGCTCTCGTTGGTGTAGGTGTCGGTGGGCAGGTAGATCACCTTGCCCTCCTTGACCGCGGTGACCGACTTCAGGGCTTCGGTGGTCTCGATGATGTTCGCGGCAGGCCGGTAGCCCTCGGTCGCTGCGCCGGTGGCGGTGCCGGCATCGCGGTCCATCACGATGAGCAGATCCGGGTTGGAAGCCGCGATGGCCTCGACCGAGATGTCGTCGCCCTGGTGGTTGTCGGTGCCTTCCGGAACTTCGAGAGCTGGGGTGAGGCCGAGGATGTCGAACATGGGGCCGATGGTGCGGCCGGTGCTCGGCGCGACGTAGCCGATCTCGCCACCCGAGGTGATCAGGCCCATGACCTTCGTGTCGGGGGAGTAGGCGGCCTTCACCCGTGCAATCGAGGCGTCGAGTGCGTCGTTGAGGGTCTGCGCCTCGGACTCCTTGCCGAAGATCTCGCCGAGCACGGTGGTGCCGCGCTTGAGCTCGGCATCGAGGGGCTGGTCGTCGCGCGGCGTGACCTCGACGATGGCGGCGTCCGGTGCCAGCCGCTGGAAGTCCTCGCGGAACTGAGCGAAACGACCGCCGTTGATGACCAGGTCGGGCTCGACGGCGACGACGGCCTCGAGATTCGGCTCGCGGTGGCTGCCCAGGTCGACGATGCTCTCGTCCTGCGTGAAGCCGATGGTGGTGGGCATCAGGGTCACGGCGCCCGCCGAGAGCTTCACACCCCAGGTATCGAGGGTCTCGAACGTGCTGTTGTCGGTGGCCACGACCGACTTCGGCGGCACGGTCACGGTCTGCTCACCGAAGTTGTCCTCGACCGTGATCGTCGCTGCGGCGGTGTCCTCGGACGAGTCCGTGGTGGAGGTCGAGCAGCCGGCCAGAGCGACTACAGCCAATGCGCCGACAGCAGCGCGCCGATACATGCGGGTGGCTTTCATACGGTGATCCTTAAGTTCTGCTTCAAGTGAGCGGCACGGCGCCGCAGCGGACGGGAGTTTACCCTAGGCTTACCTACCTTTTTGTTTGGGACACTCCAAGCAAAGTTCAATCTTGGATTTTCTGGAGGCACCGTCTCTCCGTGGGGCGCGCGCGGTCGGTTCCCGAGGCGGATCGGTACGGTCGGGGGATGGACGAAGCGGAACGGATCGGTCGATTCCGGTACGAACACGGACTGGCCTCTCTCATCGATGTGCACACCCACTTCATGCCTGCGAATGTGATGGACAAGGTGTGGAAGTACTTCGACGCGGCCGGTCCGCTCGTGGGCCGTCCCTGGCCGATCACCTACCGGCACGACGAGGACGAGCGGGTGGCGACACTGCGGTCGTTCGGCGTCTCCCGGTTCACCTCGATGCTGTATCCGCATCGCCCCGAAATGGCGGCGTGGCTCAACGCGTGGTCTGCGCAGTTCGCCGCCCGTACCCCCGACTGTCTGCACACGGCGACGTTCTATCCGGAGCCGGGTGTCGCGGACTACGTGGCCGCGGCGCTCGCCGACGGCGTCCGGGTGTTCAAGTCGCACATCCAGGTCGGTGACTACGACCCGAACGACCCGCTGCTCGACCCGGTGTGGGGGATGCTCGCCGACTCGGGTGTGCCGACGGTCATCCACTGCGGATCCGGCCCGGCGCCGGGAACCCACACCGGACCGAAACCGATTGTCTCTCTGCTGCAACGGCTTCCGGACCTGCCCCTGATCATCGCGCACATGGGGATGCCCGAGTACGTCGATTTCCTCGACCTCGCGGAGCGGTATCCGCGGGTGTATCTGGATACGACCATGGCGTTCACCGACTTCGCCGAGGAGGACGCCCCCTTCCCGGTGGGCGAGCTGCCGCGACTCGGCGAGCTGAGTTCGAAGATTCTGCTGGGCAGCGACTTTCCGAACATCCCGTACGGGTACGTGCACCAGCTCGAATCGCTCGAGCGGGTGGCCCCGGATTCCGCGTGGTTGCGCGCGGTGTGTCACGACAACGCGGCCGCCCTGTTCGGCATCGGCTGACGCGCTATTCCCTTTCGCCGCCGCACCCGCTACCGTGCAGGAATCAAATTCAGTGTGGTGGGGAACACAGAAGGCGAGGTGGGGGTGTGACCGTCGTGGACCGGCCCGTCGGGTCGTCGACAGCGCCGAGGCGAGACGGACCCCAATCGATGATCGCGCGCATGACGTGGATCCTCGACGCGTTCGACAGCCGGACCGCCCAGCTGTCCCTCGAAGACCTGGAGCTGCGTACCGGGCTGCCGCGATCGACGGTGCACCGCATTCTCGACCAGCTCGTCCGGCTCGAATGGGTCGACCGGGCCCCTCTCGGCTACCGGCTCGGGCGTCGTGGCAGAGGTACCGACGTCGTACCGGGGCACGATCGGCTCCGCGCCGCGGCGGCACCGGTGCTGCACCGCGTGGCGCTGCAGACCGGCAACGTCGCGCACCTGACGGTCCTCGACGGAGCCGACAGCGTCTACCTCGACAAGGTCGGCGGCCGGCTCGCCGCTGCCCTTCCGACCCGCGTCGGCGGTCGTCGGCCGGCCCATGCCAACGCCGGCGGGAAGGCGATGCTCGCGTGGCTCCCCGACGAATCCCTGGCCGGCTTGTTCGAGAGCGGGATCCGACCGTGCACGGACCGCACGATCACCGATCCGGACGTTCTGCGCCGCGAACTCGAGCGAATCCGCGAGCGGAACGGACTGGCGTTCGAGAACGGTGAATCGGTGCCGGGTGTCGCGTGTGTCGGTGCCGCGGTGCTCGGTACGGACGGTCCGGTCGCGGGCATCTCGCTGTGCGGCGCCGAGCAGGCCGTCGACCCCGACCGACTCGGTCCGCTCGTGGCCGCGGCGGCCCGGGAGATCACCCGAGCGCTGTATCCGATGTCCGGCGACCCCGCCCGCCGTGCGCGTTTCCGGTAGTGGGGGCTACCGAAAACGCGCACGAGGGACGGGTGTCGGTCAGACGGCCACGTTGCGCCGCAGGACCTTTCCGGTTGCGTTGCGGGGCAACAGGTCACGAGTGATCCGCCACTGCGACGGGACCTTGTAGTAGGAGATGCGCTCGCGGCAGAACTCGCGCAGATCGTCCTCGCTCGCATCGTGGCCGGCCCGCAGCACCACGACCGCGGCGACCTCCTGGCCCAGATCCTCGTGATCGACGCCGATGACCGCGCATTCGTGCACCGCGGGATGTTCTTCGAGGCACTGTTCGACCTCGGTGGGATACACGTTCTCTCCACCGCGCAGGATCAGATCCGAACGACGGCCGGCCAACCGCAACCGGCCGTCCTCGACGACGCCGTAGTCCCCGGTGCGCAGCCATCCGTCGGGCGTGAGGGCGGCGGCGGTCGCCGTCTCGTCCTCCCAGTACCCCAGCATCACGAACGGACTGCGGACACAGATCTCGCCTTCGACGCCGTCGGGCACCACCTCCCCGAAGGGATCGCGGATCTCGAGCGCGACAGTCATGATCGGGCGGCCCAATGTGCCTGGGAACGCCTCGAGTTCGGGTGCGGTGGCGACCGCGATGGCGGTGCTGCACTCGGTCAGGCCGTAGCTGTCCACCAGTGCCTGCTGCGCGAACGGGAACTTCGCGCGGAGCCGCTGCTTGAACTCCGGCGACGACGGCGCCGACGCCAGCGCGAACGCGGTCAGCGACGACAGGTCGTAACGGTCGGTGTCCCGGTGTTCGAGCATGCGCGCGGCCATCGTCGGGACCGCACCCCAGTTGGTGACCCGTTCGCGTTCGATCAGGCCGAAGACCTTGTCGACGTCGAACCCGCCCTCGGTCATGATCACGGCGCTGCCCGTCGCCAGCCGCGGGACCGCGAGATTGTGCAGGCTCGCGATGTGGAACAGCGGGGACGTGAGCAGGTAGCGGTTGTCGCTCGGCACGGCGTCGTCGTAGGTGCGCCCGTACATGTGAGCGACCAGCGCATCGGAGAAGCGGTGGTAGTCGACGACGGCCAGCAGGTTCCGCTGCGAGTGCACGGCTCCCTTGGGACGTCCGCTCGTGCCGCTGGTGAACAGGATGACCGCCGGGTCGTCCTCGTCCACCTCGGCCGTGGGCAGCTCCGCGCCGGCGCCGGCGGCGACGATGCGCGGCAGGTCGTCCTCGACGGTGAGCAGCGTGAATCCGGACAGTTCCGAATCGGAAAGCAGCGCAGCGCGTTTGGTGTCGGCGACGATCACCTTCGGCCGCACCAGACCGACCCCGTACTCGATCTCCTTCGGCGTCCACCACGAGTTGAGACCGACCGCGATCGCACCCAGGCACTGTGCCGCCCAGAACGTGACGACCCATTCGGGCGAGTTCGCGGCGAGGATCCCGACCCGGTCGCCCATGCCGACACCGTGGTCCTCGCGCAGTGCGGTGGCCACCGCGGCGACCGCATCGGCGTGCTCGGCGAACGACAGGCGGCGGTCCGCGGTGACGAGATAGTCGCGGTCGCCCCAGGCCTTCGACGCGGCCACCAGATCGCCGACCCGATGGTCGCGGTTGCGCACCACGGGAATTCGGTTGCCGCGCACCTCCTCCGGGACGATCTCGAAGCGGCCTCCCGGCCCGGTGAGTGTCGCGACGACCTGCTGAACCATCTGCTGAAGATCTGCTGGTGCTGCCATGGACGTGCCCTTCCGACGAGTACCTGCCCCGGTTGCCGGCTGACAACATCTCATCGAAACCGGCACAAAATGTGGCTTGTACCACTGAACGGGAGTGCACGCGACGGCACGTGAACAGACTACGAGGCCCGCCCCCGGGAATCGGGAGCGGGCCTCGCGATGGATCTGCCGTCAGTTGGCGGCTGCGGCCAGACCGCTTTCGATGTCGGCGAGGATGTCGTCGATGTGCTCGATGCCGACCGCCAGACGCACCAGGCCGGGCGTGACACCCGCGGCGAGCTGTTCCTCGGCCGTGAGCTGCGAATGCGTCGTCGACGCGGGGTGGATGACCAGCGAGCGGACGTCACCGATGTTGGCGACGTGGCTGTGCAGCGTCAGGGCATCGACGAACTTCTTGCCGGCGTCGACACCGCCCGCGAGTTCGAACACGACGATCGCGCCGGTGCCGCGCGGTGCGAGCTGCTTGCCGCGCTCGAACCACGGGGACGACGGCAGGCCGGCGTACGATACCGACTCGACCTCGGGCCGGTCCTCGAGGAATTCGGCGACGCGCTGGGCGTTGGCGACGTGCCGCTCGACGCGCAGCGACAGGGTCTCGAGACCCTGGGCGATGAGGAACGCGTTGAACGGTGCGACGGCGGAACCGAGGTCGCGCAGCAGCTGGACGCGGGCCTTGAGCGCGTAGGCCGGGGCGCCGAGGTCGGCGAAGACGACGCCGTGGTAGCTCGGATCGGGCGTGGTGAAGTTGGTGTGTCGTCCCTGCGTCCAGTCGAACTTGCCGCCGTCGATGATCACACCGGCGATCGCGGTGCCGTGGCCGCCGAGGTACTTGGTGGCCGAGTGCACGACGATGTCGGCGCCGTGCTCGAGCGGACGCAGCAGGTAGGGGGTGGCGACCGTGTTGTCGACGATCAGCGGCAGGCCGTTGTCGTGCGCGACCCCGGAGATGCCGGGGATGTCGAGGATGTGGTTCTTCGGGTTCGCGATCGTCTCGCCGTAGAACGCCTTGGTGTTCGGGCGGATCGCCGCGGCCCACTGCTCGAGGTCGTCGGGATCCTCGACGAAGGTGACTTCGATGCCGAGCTTGGGCAGCGTGTAGTGCAGCAGGTTGTAGGTGCCGCCGTACAGGTAGGGGCTGGCGACGATGTGATCGCCGGCCTCGGCGAGGTTGAGGATCGCGAAGGTCTCGGCGGCCTGGCCGGACGACAGCAGCAGCGCCGCGACGCCACCCTCGAGCGCGGCGATGCGCTGCTCCACCGCGTCCTGGGTGGGGTTCATGATGCGCGTGTAGATGTTGCCGGGCTCGGCGAGACCGAACAGTGCGGCAGCGTGATCGGTGCTGTCGAAGGTGTAGCTGGTGGTCTGGTAGATCGGCAGGGCGCGGGCCTTGGTGTCGCCACCGGCGGGCTGGCCGACGTGGATCTGCTTGGTTTCGAAACTCCAGCTCGCCGTGGGATCGACGGCGTCGGGGGTGGTCTCGCTCATCGGTGCTGCTCCGTACTACTCGATATTTCTGGGACTTCGGGGAACGAACTCGGCGGTGTTCCGGCACGAGGCGGCGTTCGGGCAAACGACTGCGGCCGACTCGTCGGCCGGCGCGGACACCACGCTGGGGAGGATCGGGCGGGGACGCTCAGCGACCCGAACACCCGCACATACACATGTACTGCGCACGACGACGCATCGACGGGCGACCCGTCGACCATGCTCGTGTGTTGCTCACGGACCCGACAATAACCGGTGAGCGCGATCCCGACCAGTGTTCCAGGGTCGCGTCGCGTCGGTGTCCAGGGTCGCGTCGCGTCGGCCGCGCGGGCGCGGATCAGGCCGTTTCGAGGATCGTGCGGACCGGCGTCGCGTTGCGGGTCAGGTCGAGTACCGGGCAGTGTGCGTCGACCGCTTCCTGCAGTTCCAGGTAGCGTTCCCGCGCTTCCGGTCCGGTGAGGGTCACGACGACGCGGACCTCGCCGAACCCCGCGCGGACGGAGTCGTCGAAACCGAAGAAGCCGCGCACGTCCAGATCGCCCTCGGCGCGGGCGGTGATCCCGTCGACGGTGATGCCGAGCTTGTCGGCCCACACCCGGTACGTCACGACCTGGCAGGACAACAGCGACGCGAGGTAGTACTCGACGGGGTTGGGGGCGGTGTTCTCGCCGCCGAGCGCCGGGGGTTCGTCGACCTCGACCTCGAACCGGCCGAGCGTCACGGTGCTCGCGACCGCGGAGTGGGCTCGGGCGTCGGCGCGGAACACGACCGCGGCCTTGGCCGGGTCCTCGCTCACGGCGTCGTGGTTGGCCGCGACGACGGCCTGCAGGTGGGAGACGGGTGCAGTGGTCATGAGGGTCCTTCGAAGCGGAGTGCCGGTTGGGTATCGCGACGGAACCACATTTCTGATCTATGCACTAGGGAATTGCGCGCACGGATTTTCGGCCTTGCGCATCCGGCACCGCAGCGCTCACGCGAGCGTCGATACCGACGCCCGACGGCATTCGTGAGCGAGGATCAGCGCAGATCGCGCTGTCGGAACGCGAACAGCCCGGCCACGATGAGGGCCGCGGCGACGGTGGTCAGCCACAGCACGGGAGTGGCCGTGAACTCGCTCCCGGGCAGTTTCGGTGCGTGGCCGAACGGCTCGAGATCGAGCACCCATTGGGGGAGATGCGCGATCGGCCCGATGAACAACACGGCCAGGAATGCGGCCAGCACGCCCCACGCGACCGGTGCGAAGCGCGGTGCCATACCGAACAGGGCGACGGTCACTCCGGTGAGAACCCATATGGCGGGCAGTTGGACCAGGGCCGCACCGAACACTTTTCCCAGGACGCTGCCGTCACCGACCGCGACCGTGTAGGTCAGGGCCGCACAGACACCGGCGACGGTCATCGCCACGATCGGGCCCGCGAGCGAGAACACGATATGTCCGGCAGCCCAACGCATTCGCCCGACCGACCCAGCGAGCACCGGCTCGGTGCGCTGTGCATCCTCCTCGGAGTGCAACCGCAGGGCCGCCGAGATCGCGTATGCCGCGCCGGCGACTCCGAGCAGACTCATCGCGTACCCGATGAACGAGAGTTCGAGCGACTGGGACCCACCCATCCGCACGACCAGGTCGCGGATCGCCGCGTTGTCGCCGAGTTGATCGCCGACACCCTTCGCTGCGCTTCCGATGAGCAGGCCGTACAACCCCAGGCCGACGGTCCAGGCGAGCAGGGTGCCGCGCTGCATCCGCCAGGCCAGTCCCAGCGGTCCGGCCAGAGCGGGCGGCGCCTCGGACGGCCCGGGACGTGGCTCGATCAATCCCGCACCGATGTCACGCCTGCTCGCGAGTGCATAGGCCAGGATGGTCGCGCCCGTGGTCGTGGCGAGCAGTGGCACGACCACCCACCACCGTTCCGCCGCGAACGGCCGCATCTGCAGTGCCCAGCCGAGCGGGGAGAACCAGGAGAGGGTCCCGGATCCGGCATCGCCGACGGCCCGCAACGCAAAAGCGGTACCCAGCACCGCGAACGCGATACCGCGCGAGATCCGTGCGCTCGCGCTGAGCTGTGCCGCGACCGCCGCGATCGCTGCGAACACCGCCCCGGACAGCGCCAGCGCGGTTCCGTAACCTGCCGATCCGCCGAGCGGCAATCCCTTGCCGAGAAGAGCTGCGGTGCAAAGGAAGCCGGTGAGAATCGATGCGCCGAATGCCATCAGCAGTGCCGCGGTGAGCCCGGCGTACCGTCCCACCACGGTGGACCCGATCAACTCCGCCCGCCCGGTTTCCTCCTCGGCTCGGGTGTGCCGCACGACCGTGAGGATCGTCGCTATCGCGATCAGCGTGAAGTAGGCGCCGGCCTTCCACAGGCCGACCGAACCGAGGCTCGTGCCGAACATCGGTCCGTACATGGCGATTTCGGCGTGACTCGCGTTCGTCGCCGCCGCGAAGCGGGCGAGCTCGGCGTCGGATGTGTACAGGCTCTGGACGCTCGCGACATAGAGGGGTGGGGCGATCGCGAACAGTGCGACCCACAACGGCATCGAGATCCGGTCGCGCCGCAGGTACAGACGCAGCAGCGCGCCGGTACCCGCGAGATCGTGACCGGTGGTCGAGGGGCGCTCGCGTGTCGTGGTCATCGCGGCACCCGTTCGGCATCGATGGGTGTATCCGTCCGGTAGTGCTGCAGGAAGAGCTCTTCCAGAGTCGGAGGCGCCGAGATCAGGCTGCGGACCCCGGCGTCGCCGAGCGTCCGGATCAGCGCGCCCAGGTGCTCGCCGTCCACCTGGCAGTGCAGGACGTTGCCGTCGCGCCGCACGTCCGCGACGCCGGGCAGGTGTTCGACGTCGCCCGGGTCCCCGAGCAGTTCGGCCGTGATCGACGTCCGACGCAGGTGCCGCATGTCCGCCAGAGACCCGGATTCGACCACGCGGCCGTCGCGGATGATCGTCACGCGTTCGCATAGGGCTTCCACCTCGGAGAGGATGTGACTCGACAGCAGGACCGTCGTGCCGCGATCACGGGCCTCGGAGATGCATTCGCGGAAGACCGTCTCCTTCAGCGGGTCGAGGCCGGTGGTCGGTTCATCGAGCAGGAGCAGGTCCGCGTGGGACGAGAAGGCCGAGATCAGCGCGACCTTCTGGCGGTTCCCCTTCGAGTACGCGCGGGATCGCTTGGTCGGATCCAGCTCGAAACGCTCGATCAGCTCGGCGCGGCGATCCGGGTCGAGACCGCCGCGCATCCGGCCGAGCAGGTCGATGACTTCACCGCCGGTCAAGGACGGCCACAGTGTCACGTCGCCGGGGACGTACGCCAGCGAACGGTGCAGGTCCACCGCATCGGTCCACGGATCGCGACCGAAAACGGTTGCGGTACCCGAGGTTGCGCGCAGACTCCCGAGCAGGATGCGGATGGTCGTGGACTTGCCGGCGCCGTTGGGTCCGAGGAATCCGTGGATTTCCGCGCGACCGACCTCGAGGTCGAGACCCGCGAGTGCGCGGGTGGAGCCGAAGGTCTTCACGAGGTCCCGCGTTTCGATGACGTTCGTCATTCCTGCTCCTGCCGGATGCCGGCCTCCTTCGCCCGCCGAGCGAGTCGCCGGAGAAACGCTCGGTGATCCGGCACCCTCGTCGATTCAGGGTGTGGCCGATGCGGTGGAGTCGGGTCCGCGTCCGGCGGGCTCGGCCGGATCGATTCGTCGGTCCTTTCCCGATGGTAGGAGCAGATCGACGGAATGTCCCGGCCCGTGCCCGCCGGAAGGTCCCGCAGGCGTGGGCGGAGAACTCAGAGCAGGTGCACCTTCTTGTACAGGATCTTCGACGGGCCGCCGATCAGTCCGACGCTGTCGAGGAACGTCATGAGCTTCGCGCCGGACTTGCGAACCCGGTCGTGGTAGTGCGTGTTGGCCTTCGCCTCGGCGACCGCGCGGTCGCGGTCCAGGCCTGCGTTGGCGTAGACCTCTTCGCGGATCATGCTCTTGACCACGAAGTAGACCGTTACGGCCGTATTGATCCGCTCGAACTGCAGGCGCAGCTTGCTCGCGCCGGTCAGTCGCCGTGCGACCTCCTCGCGGGCGAACCGGATGTGCCGGGCCTCTTCGAGGACGTGGATCTTGCTGACCGTACGGGTGACCGGTTGCACGCGTTCGTCGCGCATGAAGTCGCGCTGCATCATGTCGAGGATCTCCTCGGCGGCCATGACGCTGGCGTAGGCGTTCGCGCCGCGGAAGAAACCACCCCACAGCCGGCCGAGGCGGTGAATGTACGGCGCGGGTCCGTAGCCGGGCATGCCGAGGCGCTCGCCGGCGCGGGCGAACATCACCGAGTGGCGGCACTCGTCGGCCACCTCGGTGAGGGCGAACTGCACGTGACGCGAGTGCTTGTTGCGGTTGTACACGTCGCGTAGAAGCATCTGCATGAGCAGGATCTCGAACCACAGGCCGACGCTGGAGACGCTCGCGGCCTCGTGCTTGGTCAGTTCGATGCGCTGTTCTTCGGTCATCTCGTCCCACAGGGCGGTGCCGTACAGCGTGCTCCACTCGGGGGTCATGCCGTACTTGTCCGCGGGGATGGGTGCCTCCCAGTCGACCTCGATCATCGGGTCGTACGACTTCCGGGCGACCGATGCGAGCAGGCGCCGGGCCGTGTCCTCGCGGTCCGACAGGGCCACCTTCGGCACGAATCCCCGGGTGGTGGCGGTATCGGCAACATCCTGGGAGCGCGTGAGCGATGCGGTCATGTCTCCACCTTTAGTGTGACGGACAGTAACTGTTAACCCGAGGCTACAGTCAGTGCCCGCACGGCACAATGGGTGAAGTGCAGCCGAGTGGTCCCGGCCCGCTGCAGCGGGCTCGCCGACGCGCATGCACAATCGACAGACCCGAAGTATCTGGAGGTACATCGCCATGTGTTATCCCGTGACCTGCCCGGTGTGTGGCAAGACCGGCTGGGAAGGATGCGGCCAGCACGTCGACGACGTGATGCGCGACGTCCCGGTCGCCGAACGGTGCACGTGCGCCGACCAGTCAGTCGCGGGACGCTGACGCCGCTGCCGCGAACCGGGGTCAGTGCGGTTCGCGGACCTTCGTGACCCGGGAACGGCCCGGGGAGAGGAACGCCGCGACCACGGCGCCGATCGCGAGGATCACCGCGATCGTCCACGACGCCTGCTGCATGCCGGCGAGGAACGCCGACCGCGCCAGGTCCGCGAGTTCGTCCCCGCGCGGTCCCGCGGCCTCCGCGACCTTCAGTGCCGACGCCAGCGAATCCGAGACGGCGGTACTGGCGGTCGGATCCGGAATCGCGGCCGCAACCGGTTCGATCTTCCGGCCGTACATCGCGGCGAGCATGCTGCCCGCGACCGCCACGCCGATCGCCGCGCCGAGTTCGCGGGTGGCGTCGTTGACCGCGGACGCCACTCCCTGCTTGTCGTCGGGCGTGCTCGACACGATCGCGTGTGTCGCCGGCGCAGAGACCATGCCCAGCCCGACGCCCGGCAGCAACAGGGCCACGTTGATGAGAACGGTCGACGACTGCGGATCGAGATTCCCGATCAGCACGAACGAGCCCGTGAGGACGGCGAGGCCGCCGGTGAAGAGGAAGCGCAGCCCGACTCGCGGGACGAGCGGTGGGATGAGCACCGACACCGTCATCACCAGCAGGATGAGCGGGATCAACTGGATCGACGAGCCGAGCGGCGAGTAGCCGAGCACCAGCTGCAGGTACTGCACGACGATGAAGAAGACGCCGAACATCGCGACGAACTGGAACAGCAGTGTCAGTGCCCCGGAGCCGAAGGCGCGATGGGTGAACAACCGGACGTCGAGCAGGGGAGCGGGCGTGCGCAGTTCGGTGAGCACGAAACCCGTTGCGGCAGCGAGACCCAGAATGATGCAGGCGAGGACCGCCGCGTCGGTCCATCCGCGGTGTGGCCCCTCCATGAGCCCGAACACGAACAGGCCCACCGCGATGATCGACAGGGCACTGCCGACCAGGTCCGGCGGGAAGTGTTCCTGAGCCCGCGACGACGCGATCGTCAGCGACGCCACGAGCAGCACCACGGCGGCCACCGCGAAGCTGACGAAAATCATGATCCACGAGCTGTATTCGAGGATGACGCCGGAAACGAGCAGGCCGGCGATGCATCCCGCACCCGCGGTTCCGGCCCAGACACCGACCGCCCGTGCACGGCGTTCCTCCGGGAATCCGGCGGTGATCACCGAGAGGGTCGCGGGCATGACCAGGGCCGCACCGAGTCCGGCGAGGCCCCGCGCGGCGATGATCCACGTCGGGCTGTCGAGCACGAGGGGCAGCGCCGACGACACGGCGACGACCGCCAGACCTGCGACCAGCACGCCGCGGCGGCCGTAGCGGTCGCCGAGTGCGCCGGCCGGGAGCAGCAACGCCGCGAGCACGAGCGTGTAGCTGTCCACGATCCAGGTCAGCTCGCTCTGGGTCGCACCGATGTCGACGGCGATGTCGGGCAACGCCATGTTCAGCGACGCCATCGCGGCGACGACGAGAGCCACGGCCGCGCAGGCGACGATCAGCAACCACCACTGCGCCCGCGTCAGGCGTGACTGGGGTCCCGGTGTTGCGGTGGTGCTGGTCGAGCTTTTTTCCGATGTTTCGGACACGAGCCGGCCTTCCCGGAGCGGGGTCACGAAGAAACGAGACTGCCAGTATCGTAACCGAACTGTCGGTATCACAGGCAAGGGCGAAGCCGAACGGATACAACTGTGGACGTGAGTACCCAGCCCCTGCCTGCCCCCGATGACGACGGTCGCGACCCGGTCGCCCCCGGTCGGTACGGCGACGAGGACCCCCGCAAGGCGAGGTCGCGGGCACGGCTGCTCGACGCTGCGACCGCACTGCTGGCGAAGGGCGGAGCGGAAGCGGTCACCATCGATGCGGTGACCGGACTGGCACGCGTCGCGCGGGCCACCCTCTACCGGCATTTCGCCAACGGCGAGGAACTCGTCGCGGCGGCCTTCGCGCGAATGCTGCCCCCGATCCCGCCCGTGCCGGACGGTGACCTGCGCGATCAGCTGGTGGCGCTGGTCGTCGCGCAGGCCCGGATCCTCGACGAGATCCCGATCCCGCTGACCGCGATGTGCTGGATGGGGCTCGGACCGGGGCTCGGGGACTACTCGAGCGCCGAGGCGCTGAGCCACGAACGCCCGGAACTGCTCTCGCTGCGTGAGCGTCTCGTCGAGCGGTACCGCGAGGCATTCGACCGCGTCTTCGTCACCCCGACCGCGCGGGAGCAGCTCGGTGACTTCGACTACGACCTCGCGCTCGCGCAGCTGATCGGGCCCGTCGTGTTCACGAAACTCGCGACCCTGCCGTCGCTCGATCACGCGGCGTGCGAACGCATCGTCGACGACTTCCTGGCCGCACGGGGATGCCGTCCGGTCAGGAACGGGCCGCGCGCAGTACCGACGGTCGCAACCGATGAAAGTCCTTGACGCGTAGGTTCCGGATCGACCGCACCTCGAACTCGCCGGACGCGCGGAGCCGGTCGGCCAGTGTCGAATCGACGAGGATCGTGCCGGGGCGTGCCACACCGGTCAATCGCGCCGCGATGTTGACGACCGAGCCGAACAGGTCGCCGAACCGTGCCAGGGCCGGACCCCATGCCAGCCCCACCCTCAGCTCCGGGGCGTCCGGCCGGGCCCCGAACGACTCCTGCAGCGCCAGCGCGATCCGGGCTCCGTCGACGGGATCCTCCGCTGCGAACATCACCTCGTCGCCGACGGTCTTGATCACCCATCCGTGGCCCTGCGCGATGACGGTGGTCACAGCGGACTCGAACTCCTCGAGCAGGTCGCTGAGTTCGTCGGCCTCGATGCGGCTCGTCAGGCGCGTGTAGCCGACCATGTCGGCGAAACCCACGACCAGGTCGCGGCTCGTCGCGTCCTCGCGGGCCCGCACGATGTTGCGTTCGGTCGTCGCGACCAGGTGGCGGCGCCACACGAACATCTGGGTCTCCTCGACCAGTTGCAGGACGTCGCGCAGCAGGGTGCCGACGAACTCGTCGATCTCCGCGGGGGCCGGGGCGGTTCCCGCATAGGCCGTGTCGAGCCGGTCGAGGAGATGGGTGTTGAGCAGCGACACCTGCCATTCGGCGAGGCGGGACATCGACTGGCCGAGTGACCGCGCGGCGGGCACCTCCATGTCGGGGGAGACCGCGCCGCTGGAGACAAGCGCCGCGATGTTCCGCAGTGCCTGCACGTCCCCGTCGGTGAACATCACCGCACCCGGATCCGGGTCGACGGCGAAACCCAATGCCTGCCAAAGACGCTGGGCACGCTCGGTCGAAACCCCGGCGAGTTCCGCGGCCTGTCGCTGGGTGTAGCGGCGGTCGCCTCCGAGCAGGGAACGTTCGAATGCGCGCTGCACTCCTGTCAGCAACTCCGGGTCGAGCGACACCGTCGCCTTCGACACCGCCGACCCACGGTCGTCCGCCTGCCGATCCGAAGCCTCCACGCCTGCTCTCCTCACCGCCGCCGGGGCGACCGACCACCTGCTCGGCGAACACCCACCGTTCACGCCGCGGACACGACGTGACCTTCGAAGAGTCGCACACGGTCGTGTCGTACCTCTGTGCGACAGTGTTCGCGATCCACCCACCCCGGGACCGAATTCACCCGAAGCCAGGAAGGACGTGGCATGCCGCCCCGCAGACGAGCCGGAGCAGACCACCTCAGTGACGAGCAGCTTGCCGAGCTGACCACCGCACTTGCTGAGGACCGGCGCGCGACCGTCTATCTCATCGAGGGTATTCCGAGTTTGGGCATCGAGCCGGGGACATCGGCGAAGGTCATCGGTATCGACGGTCGCACCGTCACGGTCCGGCCCAAGGGCGTCAACGACGAACTGCCCTTCGAATACGACGAACTGCGCCTGACCCGGCCGGTGACGCCGAAGTCCCGGGCCGCCGAGCCGACTCCGGCCGCGCCGCGCCCGTCCGCGAAACCGGCACCCGCGCCCGCACCGAAGCCGGCCGCCGCGTCCGCGTCGAAGCCCGCCGCCTCGAATCCGGCGCCGAAGCCCGCCGCCTCGAACTCGACACCGAAGCCCGCCTCGAACGCGGCGCCGAAGCCCGCGACGAAGGAGACCGCTGTGCCCATACCCCCCTCGCAGTCCGCCGAGCCCGCCCCGAAGCCGAAGACCGCGGCCCGCAGGCCGAAGAAGCAGCCCGGCGTCAGCATCACGATCACGATCGACCCGGACAACGAATGGACGGTGGCGGTCGCACACGGTGCGCGACGGGTCGGAAAGCCCGCGCCGGTCGGTCCGGACGCAGTCGAACGGGCCGTGCGGGAACTGGGTGACGAGACCGCGCTCGAGGCCGTGCAGTCGGTGATCGACGAGGCGCGGCAGGCCGCCGAGGAGCGGGTCGCTCAGCTCAGCGCTCAATTGGAGGAAGCCAAAAAAGCTCTGGAGAGCCTCGGAGCGACCGGCATCCAGATAGGCTGACTCGCTGACGCGGCCTGTCGTGGCCGGGCGGGAGGGGCCTTATGTTCAAGAAGTTGGCGATGGCGTTCGCGGCAACGATTGCCCTGATCGGAGGCGGCGCCGGGGTGGCGACGGCGGTACCCGGAGGGATACCGCTCGGCGGTGGGTCCGGCATCACGCTCGGTGACGGGACCACCGACATCTTCGACTGCACCCTGAGCACGATCGGTTACGACGCTGCCGGTCGTCTGGTCGGATTCACCGCGGCCCACTGCGGTGGCCCGGGCGCGACGGTCAAGTCCGAGCGCAACCTGGGCGCTGGCGTACTCGGCCGTGTGGTGGCCGGCAACGAGGCACTCGACTACGCGGTGATCCAGTTCGATCCGGGCAGGGTCACGCCGGTGAATCGGGTCGGGAACGTGACGATCACCGATGTGGGTGCGCCGCCGCAGTTCCCGAACCTGGCCTGCAAGGAGGGCCGCACCACCGGCAACACCTGTGGTCTCGTCTGGGGGGACGTGTTCGAGTCGCAGGAGACATGGACCCAGGTCTGCGTCGTCGAGGGCGACTCCGGTGCGCCTCTGGTCATCGGCACGACCCTCGTCGCGATGGTGAACGCGTATCTCGCAGCGCCGTGCATCGGCCCGGAGGTCGGCACCAACTTCAGCGCGATCCTGGCGGACGTGAACGCACGCGGCGGTGTCGGAAGCGGCTTCCGTCCCATCTGATTCCCGTGCTCGTGCGTGGTTTCGGTAGTTGCCGCTACCGAAACCACGCACGAGGGGTCAGACGCACACGGCGCCGATCGACGCGGACCCGACCAGCTTCGTGTACTTCGCGAGGACCCCGCGGGTGTACCTGGGCGGCAGCGGTTCCCAGCCGGTCCGGCGCTGCTCGAGCTCCGCGTCGTCGACGAGGAGATCGAGGGTGCCGTTCGCGACGTCGAGCCGGATCCGGTCGCCGTCGCGGACGAACGCGATCGGGCCCCCGTCGACGGCTTCCGGCGCGACGTGCCCGACACACAAGCCCGTGGTGCCGCCGGAGAACCGGCCGTCGGTGAGCAGCAGGACGTCCTTGCCCAGACCCGCGCCCTTGATGGCTCCGGTGATGGCGAGCATTTCCCGCATCCCGGGACCGCCCTTCGGACCTTCGTAGCGGATGACCACCACGTCGCCGGCGGTGATGGTGCCGTCCTCGAGAGCGTCCATCGCGGCCCGTTCACGTTCGAAGACGCGCGCGGTGCCCTCGAACACCGATTCGTCGAATCCCGCGGACTTGACCACCGCGCCCTCCGGGGCGAGTGTGCCCCGCAGGATCGTGATGCCGCCGGTCGGATGGATCGGGTTGCCGAGTGCACGCAGCACCTTGCCGTCCGGGTCGGGCGGCGCGATGTCGGCGAGGTTCTCGGCGACGGTGCGTCCGGTGACGGTCAGGCAGTCGCCGTGCAGCAGACCGGCGTCGAGCAGGGCCTTCATGACCACGGGTACACCGCCGATGTGGTCGACGTCCTTCATGACGTGCGCCCCGAACGGTTTGACGTCGGCGAGGTGGGGGACCCGCGCGCCCACCCGGACGAAATCGTCGAGTGTCAGTTCCACGTCGGCTTCGTGCGCGATCGCCAGCAGATGCAGGACCGCGTTCGTCGAACCCCCGAACGCCATCACGACCGCGATGGCATTCTCGAACGCCTCCTTGGTGAGGATGTCGGCGGTGGTGATTCCGCGGCGCAGCAGGTCCACGACGGCCTGCCCGCTGCGGCGCGCGAAGCCGTCGCGTCGCCGGTCCGTGGCGGGCGGCGACGCGCTGCCGGGCAGGGACATGCCGAGCGCTTCGGCGGCGCTGGCCATCGTGTTCGCGGTGTACATCCCGCCGCACGCGCCTTCGCCGGGGCAGATCGCCCGTTCGATGGCGTCGAGGTCGTCGCGGGACATCAGCCCCCGCGCGCACGCGCCGACGGCCTCGAACGCGTCGATGATCGTGACGTCGCGTTCGGTGCCGTCGGACAGCTTCGCCGTGCCGGGCAGGATCGACCCGGCGTAGAGGAACACGCCGGCCAGGTTCAGCCGTGCCGCGGCCATGAGCATCCCGGGCAGCGACTTGTCGCATCCGGCGAGCAGCACCGATCCGTCGAGACGCTCGGCCTGCATCACCGTCTCGACGCTGTCGGCGATCACCTCGCGGGAGACCAGCGAGAAGTGCATGCCCTCGTGTCCCATGGAGATGCCGTCGGAGACGGAGATGGTCCCGAATTCCAGCGGATAGCCTCCCGCCGCGTGCACCCCGTCCTTGACGGCCCGGGCCAGCCGTTCCAGCGACAGGTTGCACGGGGTGATCTCGTTCCACGACGACGCGACGCCGATCTGCGGCTTGTCCCAGTCGTCGTCGCCCATGCCGACCGCGCGGAGCATGCCGCGGGAGGCCGCCTTCTCGAGACCGTCCGTCACGTCGCGGCTGCGGGGTTTGATGTCGGGGGCGCCTTCGCTCATGACGTGTCTCCTCGGGGGTCGCGGCCGGTCAGGGCGAGCAATCGGTCCTGCAGTGGTGCGTCGTCCGGGACCGGTACCGGGTCGGCGAACAGGCCGCTCGCCGCGAGCATGTCCTTCTGGGGCTGCAGGTCCGCCCACACCGCCGCCACCAGGTCCGGGTCGAGTCGGTCGTCGCCCCCGACGCCTCGGGCGAGATCCCAGGTGTGGATCGCGATGTCCGCGACCTGCTGTTTCAGATAGTTGTGGCAGGGCACGACGCCGTACGACAGGTGCACGGAAGCGTCCGGAGCGGTCGCCGCCCATGCGGTGGTCGCGGACTCGGCGTAGCGGGACCATTCGGCGCGCAGGTCGTCACCGATCGGCGCGAGCGAGGCTTCGGCTTCGGCGATGGTCATGCCCGCCAACAACGGCGGGATCCACCGCTGTTCGTCGATCATGTGCTCGACCAGTTTGGCGATGTCCCACTCGGTGTCCGGTGTGGGGGCCTTCCAGTCGGTCACCTGTGCGAGCCGCTCGGTGAATCCGCGGGCCGCCGTGCGCTGCAATTCGAGCCAGTCGACTGCCATGGATTCAGCGTAGGTCCGACGGTGTTGGGATCATCGCGATTTCAAGTCCTGCCTGCGTCGGGGTTTTCGGGAAGGATCGAACGACGGATACGTGCCCGGGCTCCGCAGGGCCCGGGAACCGAGGAATCACGAGGAGAAGTTCATGCCCGTCCCCACCGTCGAACTGGCCCCCGGCCTGACCGTCAGCGCGCAGGGCTACGGCGCCATGTCGGTCGCCCCCGTCTACGGCGGGACCGATCCCGACGAGGCGCTGGCGACCCTGCATCACGCCGTGGACCTGGGCGTGACGTTCATCGACACCGCCAACGTCTACGGCGACGGCCTCAGCGAGACCGTGGTCGGCAAGCTGCTGAAGGACCGCCGCGACGAGGTACAGCTGGCCACCAAGTTCGGGCTGGTCGGCGCGCTGGGCGGCAGCACTCCCGCCGGCAACCGCCGCATCAACGGTCGTCCCGAGTACGCCCGTCAGGCGATCGACGAGTCGCTGCAGCGGCTGGGTGTCGACAGCGTCGACCTGTACTACCTGCACCGCGTCGACCCCGAGGTCCCGATCGAGGAGACGGTCGGCGCACTGGCCGAACTGGTCCGCGCCGGCAAGATCCGGAACATCGGACTCTCGGAGGCGACCGGCGACGAACTGCGCCGCGCGCACGCCGTCCATCCGATCGCGGCGATCCAGTCCGAGTGGAGCATCGTCTCGCGCGACGTCGAGAAGCACGTGGTGCCGACCGCCGCGGAACTCGGCATCGGGTTCGTGCCGTACTCGCCGGTGAGCCGCGGTCTGCTGACCGACGCGTTCGACGCGACGCAGGTCGAGGAGAAGGACCTGCGTCGCCGGTTCCCGCGCTTCGCGGAGGATGCGCTGCCGGCGAACCTGAAGGTGCGCGGCGAGGTCCGAGCGGTCGCCGACGAGCTCGACGCGACCATCGCGCAGGTGGCGCTGGCGTGGCTCGACGACAAGGCCCGCACGTTCGGGCTGCCGTCGGTGTCGATTCCGGGCACCCGTTTCGCCGAGCGGGTCACCGAGAACGTGGGTGCGCTGGACCTGACGCTCGACCGCGAGCAGGTCGCTCGCCTGGACGCGCTGGCGGATCTGGTGGTCGGTCAGCGGGCCGCCGACCCGACGTGGGTGTCCCTCGGCCGCGAGTAGTACCCGAAAGTAACTTGTCTGGACGGGTTAAGGTCTAGACATCATGAAGCGCGTGTGGCTGGTCTGGGGCATCGGAGTCTTCGCTTACGTCGTCGCAGTCCTGCACCGCACGGCCTTCGGTGTCTCGGGTCTGGCCGCAAGCGACCGGTTCGACGTCTCCCCGGCCGTCCTGTCCGGGTTCGTCGTCCTGCAGATCGTCGTCTACGCCGGTATGCAGATCCCGGCCGGGGTGCTGCTGGACAGGTTCGGTTCACGCACGATGATCGCGACCGGCGCCGCGGTCATGGCGATCGCGCAACTCGTCCTCGCGACCACCGAATCGCTTCCCGTCGCCTACGCGGCCCGGGTGTTCGTCGGCGCCGGTGACGCGCTGACGTTCATCTCGGTGCTGCGGCTGGTTCCGGTGTGGTTCGAGCCGCGGCGGGTACCGCTGATGTCCCAGCTGACCGGCATCCTCGGTCAGCTGGGGCAGGTGCTCTCCGCGGTGCCGTTCGTCCTGATCCTGTCCGGCGCCGGCTGGACCGCCGCGTACGGAAGCGCCGCGGCGCTCGGCGTGCTCGCGTGTGTGCTGGTCGTCGCGATCGTGCGCGACGCACCGCCCGGCGTCGAGGTGCGCTCGGAACCGGCCGGTCTGCGCGCGGTCGGTGGGCAGATCGCCGTCGTGTGGAAGCGCCCGGGCACCCGGCTCGGGTTCTTCACGCACATGGGCACCCAGTTCTCGGTCACCACGTTCGCGCTGATGTGGGGCATCCCGTACCTGCAGTCCGCGCAGGGCCTGTCCGCCGCGGCGGCCGGTTCGCTGCTCACCGTGTCGGTGGCGACCGCCATCCTCGCCGGACCGATCCTCGGCGTGCTGTCGGGGCGGTTCCCGAACCACAGGTCCTGGCTGGTGCTCGGCAGCGTGCTCGCCAGCGTCACCATGTGGTCGGTGGTGCTGGCGTTGCCGGGCCCCGCCCCGCTGTGGCTGCTGGTGCTGCTGATCATCGTCATCTCGGTCGGCGGCCCCGGTTCGATGATCGGCTTCGACTACGCCCGCGCCTTCAACCCGAGCACGGCGCTGGGCACCGCCAACGGCATCGTGAACATCGGCGGCTTCCTCGCGACCCTCATCGTCGTGCAGGTCATGGGTATCGTGCTCGAGCGGCTCGGCGGATACACGTTCGATTCGTTCCGGGTGGCCTGGCTGGCGCAGTACCCGATCTGGGCGATCGCGATCACCGGCATCCTGATCTCACGCGGCAAGGCCCGCCGCGTCGCGGGGGTGTCACCCCGCACGCTTCGGCAGGTGTTGTTCGACCGTTCCGGCGACCGGCGCCGACAGCCGGCGGACTCGGACGAGAACACGTAGCCGAAAGCCGCACGGCCGGAAGACATCCGCGCGCTGCCGACACCGCGCTGCTGTCCTTCCGCTCGGTGAATACAGAAACGCCCCCGCGGTTCCGGACGGAAACCGCGGGGGCGTCTGAGCTCAGGATCTACTTGTAGGAGTAGAAGCCCTCACCGGTCTTGCGGCCGAGGCGACCGGCGTCGACCATGCGGCGCAGCAGCGCCGGCGGCGCGAGGTGCGGCTCGGCGAACTCGTCGTACAGCGACTGTGCCGCGTTGAGCGCGACATCGAGGCCGACGGTGTCGAGCAGCGTGAGCGGACCCATCGGGTAGCCGCAGCCACCCTTCATCGCGGCGTCGATGTCTTCCTTCGTCGCGTAGCCCGACTCGAGCATCCGCACCGCCTGGCACAGGTACGGGATGAGAAGGGCGTTGACGATGAAGCCGGCGCGGTCGCCCGCACGGACCGCCGTCTTGCCGAGGGTGTTCTTGACGTAGTCGAAGACGACGTTCGCGGCCTCTTCGTCGGTGGTGAGAGCCGAGATGACCTCGACCAGCGGCATCACCGGCACCGGGTTGAAGAAGTGGACGCCGACGACCTGGCCCGGGCGCTTCGTCGCCTGGGCCATCTTGATGACCGCGAGCGACGACGTGTTCGTCGCCAGGATGGCGCCCGGCTTCACGACCGCGTCGAGCTTGGCGAAGATGTCGGTCTTCAGGGACTCGATCTCGGGTGCGGCCTCGATGACCAGGTCGCGGTCGGCGAGATCGGCCATGTCGGTGGTGACGCGGACTCGCGCGACGGCGGCGTCGGCGTCCTCCTGGCTGATCTTGCCGCGGGCGACACCCTTGTTGATCGAAGTGGTGACGCGGTCGAGGGCCTTGGCGGCGAACTCTTCGCTCGTTTCGAGCACGATCACGTCACTGCCGGCCTTGGCGCACACCTCGGCGATGCCGGCGCCCATCGTGCCGCCGCCGACCACGCCTACCAGTTCAATTGCCACGAAATACTCCTCGGAGACGAAAGTTTGTCCAGACGAAAGTACTGCGGCGGGTTCAGCGGAGCAGCGCGCGGGACATGACGACGCGCTGGATCTGGTTGGTGCCCTCGTAGATCTGGGTGATCTTGGCGTCGCGCATCATGCGCTCGACGGGGAAGTCGGTGGTGTAGCCGGCACCGCCGAACAGCTGCACGGCGTCGGTGGTGACCTCCATGGCGACGTCCGAGGCGAAGCACTTCGCGGCGGCGGAGATGAAGCCGAGGTTGCCCTCGCCGCGCTCGGCGCGAGCTGCGGAGGTGTAGACCATCAGGCGGGCGGCCTCGACCTTCATGGCCATGTCGGCGAGCATGAACTGCACGCCCTGGTTGTCGGCGATCGGCCGGCCGAACTGCTTGCGCTCCTTGACGTAGGCGAGCGCCGCGTCGAGCGCACCCTGGGCGAGGCCGACGGCCTGCGCGCCGATGGTCGGGCGGGTGTGGTCGAGGGTCGCGAGCGCGGTCTTGAAGCCGGTGCCGGGCTCGCCGACGATGCGGTCGCCGGGGATGCGGCAGTTCTCGAAGTACAGCTCGGCGGTCGGGGAGCCCTTGATGCCGAGCTTCTTCTCCTTCGGGCCGACGACGAAGCCCTCGTCGTCCTTGTGGACCATGAACGACGAGATGCCGTTGGCGCCCTTCTCCGGGTCGGTGACGGCCATGACCGTGTACCACGTGGACTTGCCGCCGTTGGTGATCCAGCACTTGGAGCCGTTGAGGATCCAGTCGTCGCCGTCGGCCTTCGCGCGGGTGCGCATCGACGCGGCGTCGGAGCCGGCCTCACGCTCGGACAGCGCGTAGGAGGCCATCGCGCCGTTGACGATGTCCGGCAGCACCTTCGCCTTGAGCTCGTCGGAGCCGCGCAGGATCAGGCCCATGGTGCCGAGCTTGTTGACGGCGGGGATCAGCGACGAGGAGCCACACACGCGGGCTACCTCTTCGATGACGATGCACGCGGCGATCGAATCGGCGCCCTGGCCCTCGAACTGCTCGGGCACGTGGATCGCGTTGAAGCCGGACTTGTTGAGGGCGTCGAGGGCCTCCTGCGGGAAGCGGGAGTTCTCGTCGACGTCCTTGGCGTAGGGGGCGATTTCCTTCTCGGACAGCGCGCGGATGGCCTCACGCAGGGCGTCGTGCTCGTCGCTGAGCTTGAACAGATCGAAATCGGCGTTGAGAGCCATGAGGGTGGAACTCCTATCGGCACGCGGTGCCATTCGTGAGGGTGGATCCGCGGCCCTTTCTCGATAGTCGGGCTCGCGACGTCACGGAATCACCCAATTCTAAACACGGCACGGAGTGCCAGGTCAATGGGTGTCGTGCGTGCTTTCGGTAGCGGGGGCTACCGAAAGCACGCACGGAGGAGCGGGGTCAGCCGCCGAGCTGGCGACGGACCTGCTCGGCGATCTCGTCGGGGGACGTGCCGATCGGGTACGTCAGAACCGTCACGGCACGCGGTGCCGAGTCCACCGCCGGCGCCTCGATACCGGGCACCACCCCGAACGTCAGCCGGAGCTCGAACAGCTCGCGTGCCAGCGCCTCGGCCGTCGCGGTCTCGTCCCCGCGGATCATCGCCCGCAGCAGGTAGTTGTGCGCCGACGTGATCGCCGCGGCGTAACTGACGATGCGGATGGGCTTCTCACCGGGCACGGCGGACCGCAGGTATTCGGTGAACAACCGCTCGTACCGATAGGTGGTGACGAGCTCGCGGTCGCGCAGCGCAGGAACCCGCTGCACCACCCGATACCGCCACACCGCGAGTTCCCGGCGATCCCGGAAATGCCGGAACACCAGCTGCGCGGCGTCGCAGGTCGCCGCCCACGGGTCGTCGAACTCGCGCGACAGATAGGCGGCGACCTGCTCGAGCAGCGACTCGTGGTCGGCGAAGATCACGTCCTCCTTCGACCGGAACTGCCGGAAGAAGGTGCGCCGGGACACCCCGGCGGCCGACGCGATCTGCTCGACCGTCGTCGACTCGTAGCCGTGCTCGGAGAACAATCGGATGGCCTGCGTGACCACGTGTACCCGGAACTGGGCAGGGTCGGGTCCCGCCGACTCGGAACGTCGCGCGGTACCGGATCCGGAGGTCATGGTTGTCGATTATCCAAGGTCACGCCTGAGCGTCCTGCGAAGCCCGCAATTCGAACTTGAGGATCTTGCCGGTCGGCGTGCGCGGCAGATCGTGCGGGAACACGATGTCACGCGGCACCTTGTACCCCGCGAGCTGCGCGCGCACGTGCGCGATGATCTCCTCGGCGGTGACGGATTCGCCCGGCTTGCGGATCACGAACGCCCGCGGCCGCTCGCCCCACTTCTCGTCCGGCACCCCGACGACGGCGACGTCCAGCACCGCCGGGTGGTTGACGATCGCCTGCTCCACCTCGACCGTCGAGATGTTCTCGCCGCCCGAGATGATGATGTCCTTCGCCCGGTCCTTGAGCTGGATGTAGCCGTCGGGATACATCACGCCGAGGTCGCCGGTGTGGAACCAACCGCCGGCGAATGCCTCGGCCGTCGCCTCCGGGTCCTTGTAGTACCCGAGCATCACGTTGTTGCCGCGCAGCACGATCTCACCCATCGTCTGCCCGTCCGCCGGCACGTCGTTCATCTCCGAATCGACCACGCGGGCGTTCTCTGCCTGCAGCATGCCCACGCCCTGCCGCGACAGCAGCGCCGCCCGCTCCTCGGCGGGCTTGTCGTTCCACGACTCCTGGTACTCGCAGATCGTGTACGGCCCGTACACCTCGGTCAGCCCGTACACGTGCACGACGGTGATCCCGATGGCGTCGAGCTGCGCGATCACCGTCGGCGACGGCGGCGCACCGGCCGTGGTGATCCGCAGCGGCCGGTCCAGGACATGTGCCTGCTCGGCGTTCGCGATCGTCGAGCACACCGCCGGTGCGCCGCACAGATTGGTGACGCCGAGGTTGTCGATGGCGTCCCACACGGCGTCGGCCCGCACCGCGCGCAGGCAGATGTGGGTGCCGCCGGCCGCGGTGACCGCCCACGGCGTGCACCAGCCGTTGCAATGGAACATCGGCAGCGTCCACAGGTACTTCGTCTTGCCGTCGAACCCGTTGTGGAAGGTTTCACCCATCGAGTTGAGGTACGCCCCGCGGTGGGTGTACATCACGCCCTTGGGCTTGCCGGTGGTACCCGACGTGTAGTTGATCGCGATGACCTGCTGTTCGTCGTCGACGGTCCACGGCAGCGGCATGCCGTCGGCGTCGGCGGAGGCGAGGAACTCGTCGTAGCGGGCGGTGACGATCCCGGCCGGCACGTCCGGATACGGCACCGTCGAGTCCGGCACCTCGATGACGTCGGAGACGGACGGCACGTTCGCTGCGACCCCGGAGACCGATCCGACCAACTCGGAATCGACGAAGAGCACCGAACTCTCCGAGTGGTTCAGGATGTACTCGAGTTCCGGTCCGGCCAGCCGGGAATTGAGCGCGATGAGCACACCCCCGGCGAGTGGTACCGCGAAGTGCGCGATCAGCAGTTCCGGCACGTTCGGCGCCAGGAACGCGACACGGTCGCCGGGCTGGATGCGGGCACGCAGGGCCTGCGCGAACCGCTGGGCCTCCGCGGCGAACTCGGCGTACGAGTAGCGACGGTCGCCGTGCACGATGGCGACCCGATCCGGGAACACGGACGCGGACCGCTCCAGGAACCGCAACGGACTGAGCGGGGAGTGGTTGGCGGTATGCGCCGTCGGCGTGGACACGATGACCTCCGGGGACGTGGGCTCAGCGGGAAAAGCGGGCAACTGTGATGGCAGCAACACCGGTCGGTCTGGAGGTTATGGGCCACGATCGACGGCCCGCTACCCTCTGAAGTGGGTAGTCGAGCGGTTTGCTGGCGGAAGGATTCGTCGATGACCAACGCATGGACCGATCCCCAGCCGATCGGCCGGCTCCGGCCCAGCGACGAGGACGCACTGCGCGCCCAACTGCGACTGCTCCAGATCTCCACCGGACTGCCCGTCCTCTTCGGCGGCGCCGTCCACGGCCGGGACATGACCCTGTCCGGATTCGTCGGGACCCGCAGCAACATCCTGCGCAACCTCGTCATCAGCTCCGAGTGCGGTGTCGGGGGCCGGGCCATCGCCGAGCAGCGGCCGGTCTCGATCGCCGACTATTTCGCTTCCGACCGCATCACCCACGACTACGACCCGCAGGTGGCGGGTGAGGGCATCGAATCGCTGCTCGCCGCACCCGTCGTCGTGCGCGGGCGTACCCGCGCCACGCTCTACGGCGGTCTCCGGGTCAACATGCCGATCGGCGACACGGTCGCGGAGAAGGTGATGGCCGGTGCGCGGGCGCTGGCCCGTGAGATCGAGATCCGGGACGAGGTGGATCGCCGAGTCGAACTCCTCGAGAACGCACGGGACGCGGGCGCCGGATCGACGGGAGTCTCGGCGTCGGTCTCGGAGGGCATCACCGAGAGCTACCTGGCGCTGCGGGAGATCGCGGCGCAGACATCCGACCCGGCGCTGGAAGCACAGTTGCGTGCGGTCGGGGAGAAGCTCCGCAGCCTGACCGCGGTCCGGGCGCCGGCCGCCGCGCGGGTGCACCTGTCCGAACGCGAACGCGACGTGCTCGGCTACGTCGCGCTGGGATGCCGCAACGCGGAGATCGCCGAGCGTCTGTCGCTCAGCCTCGAGACGGTCAAGAGCTACATGCGGAATTTGATGGGCAAGCTCGAGGTGCACAGCCGGCACGAGGCCGTCGTCGAAGCGCGTCGGCAGGGATTGTTGCCGTGACCGAATCGCAGGGTCAGGCTGTGCCGCGGATCGGCCAGGCCCCGTCGACGTCGGTGGCCTCACGGCCCAGTTCCCGCAGATACTCGGCGAAGTTGCGCTGCCGCTCGGCGTGCCACGCCGCCTGATCGGCCATGATGTCCAGCTCGGCGAGTTGCGGGAAACGTTCGACGAGCGCGCGGGTGAGGAACCCGGCGGCGAGTGCGTCCGCCTCGGCCTCGTGCGCCGCGGAGAGCGCGACCCCGTACGCCTCGCACACCGCCTGCAGCGTGCGCTTCCCCTCCCGCGACCGATCCATCTCCCGATCGATCACATAGGGGTCGACGACGGTGCCCGTCACGAGTGGGGCGAGCCCCAGCCGGCGACCTTCCGCGTCGATCACCGTCAGGTCGTAGCTCGCATTGAACGCGACGACGATGTGGTCGCGCACCCAGGACTCGCACAGCGCCTCCCGGATCTGCGCGTATCCGCTCGCGTAGTCCTGCCCCTCGGCGCGGGCGCGTTCCGTGGTGATCCCGTGGATCGCGACCGTCTCGTCCGGTATCGGGATGCCGGGGTCGAGCAGCCACGTTCTCGACTCGATGCGATCGCCGTCGAACGTTGCGACACAGGCCGACACGATGCGCGCGGTCCGCGGATCCCGATCGGTCGTCTCGAGGTCGAACGCACAGATCGGGCGGTCGGGCCAGCGCATCATCCGTGGGACCTCCGTCGTGGTGTCGTGCCGTGAGCGGTACTGCTGGAGGCATTGTGTCCGGTGGCACCGACAACCTCGGCGAATGGCTTCGCGGTGAGGTGCGGCGTACGCTGCACGAAGTTGTCGACCCCGGCTCGCATGCCGGACGAGGAAGAGGAGGTGTGGTGCTCCGATGAGCAGTCAGCCTCCCAGTACCGACTGACAGCAGCCCCGGCACGCGGTGATCGTGCGCGGCGCTGCTGTCCGCGTACACCCGGGCGGGAACGGTCCCGCCGCCGATCCCGTCCTGCGAAAGCCGTGCCGTCATGTTCCGGAACCGCCCTGTCCGTGCCCTTCTGCCGCGCCGCGCCGTGCCCACCTCCGGCGGTTTCGGCGAGAGCGAGAACTTCGCTGTCTCGCCGCACTCTCGCGTCCCGGTGCCGGTGACTTCACCCGACTCGCGTGCCGAGAGCAGCATCGTCGACAGCGCGGTGTACCGGGACGGCCGGCGCACGGCGTCCCCCGTGACCCTCGCCGACGCGCTCGACCACCTGCCGGGCGACGGTTCGATGGCCTGGATCGGGATGTACCGGCCCAGCGACGCCCAGCTGCACGAGGCGGCCGCGCAGTTCGGGTTCCACGAACTCGCGGTCGAGGACGCGATCGTCGCGCATCAGCGCCCGAAGCTCGAACGGTACGGCGACACGTTGTTCGTGGTGTTGCGCGCCGCGCGATATGTCGACGAATCCGAACGCGTCGACTTCGGGGAACTGCACGTGTTCGTCGGCCCGACCTTCGTTCTCACCGTCCGGCACAGCGAATCACCCGATCTGTCGGCCGTCCGGAACCGGATGGAACACGACCCGGAGCTGTTGCGGCGCGGTCCGGAAGCGGTGCTGTACGCGATCCTCGACGCGGTCGTCGACGGCTATGCACCGGTGGTCGCGGGTCTGCAGAACGACATCGACGAGATCGAGACGGAAGTGTTCAGCGGCGACCCGAAGGTGTCGCGGCGCATCTACGAGCTGTCCCGTGAGGTCATCGAGTTCCAGCGCGCAGCCAAGCCGCTGCTCGCCGTGCTGAGCGGATTGTCCGCCGGATTCGGCAAGTACCGCATCGACGAGGAACTGCAGAAGTACCTGCGGGACGTGACGGACCACGCGACCGCCGTCGTCGAGCAGGTAGACGGGTTCCGGCAGCTGCTCGGCAACATCCTGACCGTCAACGCCACCCTCGTCTCGCAGGTGCAGAACGAGGAGATGCGGAACCTGACGCGGGCGAGCTACGCGCAGAACGAGGAGATCAAGAAGGTGTCGGCGTGGGCGGCGATCCTGTTCGCGCCCACCCTGATCGGCACCGTGTACGGCATGAACTTCGACCACATGCCGGAGCTCCACTGGGTCGGCGGATATCCCTTCGCGCTGCTGATGATGGTGATCACCTGCTGCAGCCTGTTCGCGATCTTCCGCCGGCGCGGCTGGCTGTAGCACCCCGGCGAACCGGTGGTCGCGGTTGCCGGCGGGGAGCCGGATTCGCACGAATTCGGTTCATTGGAGGGCGGGTTCGACCGGTGGATGCCACCATGGTGCGGTGGATCTTCCCGTGGCTCCGCCGCTCGCTCCGATGCTCGCGAAAGCGGTCTCGGAGGTGCCTTCGCAGCCGTCCGACGGCCCGGCCGAATGGTCCTACGAACCGAAGTGGGACGGGTTCCGGGCCCTCGTGTTCCGCGACGGCGACGAGGTGGTGTTCGCGTCCCGCGGAGGCAAGGACCTGGCCCGGTACTTCCCGGAACTGGTCGACGCCGTGCGCGCGGAACTGCCGCGCAGGTGCGTCGTCGACGGGGAGATCGTCGTGCCGTTCGAACGTGACGGGCGTACCCGGCTGGACTGGCAGTCGCTGTCCGAGCGGATCCACCCGGCCGCGAGTCGCATCGCGTTGCTGGCCGAGCAGACACCCGCGCAGTTCGTCGGCTTCGATCTCGTCGCGATCGGCGACGAGAACCTCATGGACACGCCCTTCCGGGACCGGCGGACCCGGCTGCAGGAGATCGCCGGTGACGGTCCGAGCTGCCACGTCACCGTCGCGACCAGCGACGCGGCGACCGCGCAGCGCTGGTTCGAGGAGTTCGAGGGCGCCGGCCTCGACGGGGTGGTCGCCAAACGCCTCGACGGGCTCTACGTCCCGGACAAACGGGAGATGGTGAAGGTCAAGCATTCGCGGACCGCGGACTGCGTGCTCGCCGGATACCGGAAGCACAAGAGCATCGAGGGCGTCGGATCGTTGCTGCTGGGCCTGTACCACGACGGCGAGCTGGTGATGGTCGGCGGAGCGTCGGCGTTCACCGTGCAGCGCAGACAGGAACTCCTCGCCGAACTCGAACCGCTGCGCGTGGGAGCCGACGTCGTCGCCGAGGGCGAACCGACCCGGTGGCGATCCGCGATCGACCGCAGCTGGGTGCCGTTGCGCCCCGAGCGGGTCCTCGAGGTCGCCTACGACCAGATGGAAGGGTCGGTCGAGGGCGGCGTTCGCTTCCGGCACGCCGCGAGATTCCTGCGCTGGCGTCCCGACCGTGATCCGAAGAGCTGCACCTACGACCAACTGGAGGTTCCCGTGCGGTACGACCTGGCCGACGTTCTCGACCGATCGGAAAGCTGACCGTGGCGGGCGCGAGCAAACGGTCCCCGGCGGAGGAACTCGACATCGACGGCACCGCCGTGCGGCTGTCGAATCCCGACAAGGTGTACTTCCCGCGGCTCGGCGCCGACGGTGGCACGAAACGGCACCTCGTCGAGTACTACCGGACCGTCGCGACCGGCGACGCGCCGCTCCTGACCGCACTGCGGGACCGTCCCACCCATCTGCAACGGTTCCCCGACGGCATCGAGGGCGAGGAGATCTACCAGAAGCGGGTCCCCGCGCGGCATCCCGACCACGTGGGCACGTGCGAGGTCACGTTCCCCTCGGGACGGAAGGCCGACGTGTTGCACGTCCGGTCCGCGGCGGACATCGTGTGGGCGGCGAACCTGGGCACAGTCACGTTCCATCCGTGGGCCGTGCGGTGCTCCGACGCCGACCGTCCCGACGAATTGCGCATCGACCTGGACCCACAACCCGGCACCGATTTCGATGACGCGCGGGCGATCGCGCTCGAGGTCGTGCGGCCCCTGCTCGACGAACTGGGGTTCACCGGATTTCCGAAGACGTCCGGGGGCCGTGGTCTGCACGTGTATCTGCGGATCGTTCCCGACTGGGACTTCGTCGGGGTGCGCCGGGCCGGGATCGCACTGATGCGCGAGATCGAACGCCGCAGCGGTGGTCGTGCGACGACCGCGTGGTGGAAGGAGGAACGCGGTGAGCGGATCTTCCTCGACTACAACCAGAACGCCCGCGACAAGACCATCGCCTCCGCGTATTCGGTGCGCCGCACGCCGATCGCGACGGTGTCGACGCCGTTGACCTGGGACGAGCTGGCCGACGCGGATCCCGACGACTTCACGATCGCGACGGTGCCGGATCTGGTGGCCCGCCGCGGCGACCCGATGGCCGGGCTCGACGACACCGCGCACACGCTCGACGTGTTGCTCGAGATGGCCGAGCGTGACGCGGCCGCCGGCCTCGGTGATCTGCCGTATCCGCCCACGCATCCGAAGATGCCCGGTGAACCCAAGCGGGTGCAGCCGTCGCGCGACACCGACCGGAAGGACCGCGCGCGGGGATGACCGCGATCCCTGCTGTTCCCGAAATCGCGTTCCGGTTGTTACCTCTGCTGTGAGCGGCACCTGTAGGAACCTCCGTAAACTGTTCGGGAGAACAGCTCGCCGACCGGTTCCGAGGAGGACTACCGCGGTGACGTGCCCCCGGATTCGACTACGCACACTCGGCGGTGCGGTCGCGGTCGTTGCCGCCGCCATCACCGTCCCCCTTCTTTCCGCCGCATCCGCGCAGGCTCTGACGTGCGCGGCGCCCCCGGGAACCCCGGCATCGATCGTCGAGATCGAGGGCACCACCGGGTGCGGCGCCAACACGGATGCGACCAGCGGTGCGTGGGGCTACACCGACGGCGGTGTCGGCTTCGCGGACGCCAGCGGTGGTGCGCTCGTGGTCGGGGCCGGCCTGTCCGGTGGGGTCGGCGCGGGGGAGAGCCGCGGGGGACAGCTCGCGGCGCTCGGTTTCGGCGACGGGGCCCTCGCCCTGGGCGTTCTCGACGATCCGGCGACCGCGGTCGTACTGGCCGGACCGCAGTCGCAGGCGTATGTCGGCGACGGCGCCGATCCGATGCTGTGTGAGGGCTCGGCGGCGGCGGCGGTGAATCTCACGACGGGCCGGAGCTGTGTCGTCGTCGAGTCGTTCCGATACGCGGCACCCTGAGCGCTTTTATCCCTTCCGTTCAGCGGAATCAACCCTTTCGTGGATGCAATCCGACACATAGTCTGTCGGAATTGCCGGGATGGGGAGAGTTCCATGACGATGCTGACGGATGTCCAGCTCGAGTACGAGGCCGACCAGCGGCCACCGACCGAGATGCATGTGGACCCGCGGTTCCTGCCGCTCGCCGACCGCTTCTTCGCGATGTACCGGCAGCCCCAGGACGGCGGCGGCGCTCTGTCCGCCTACCTCCACGGCGAGAAGGTCCTGGACATCTGGGCCGGGTGGTCGGGTCCGGACCGGCGCTGGAACCGCGACACCATGTCGCTGTCCTTCTCGACGGGCAAGGGCGTGGCCTCGACGGTCGTGCACCGGCTCGCGGAACGTGGAATCATCGACTACTTCGCTCCGGTCGCGCAGTACTGGCCGGAGTTCGCCGCGGCCGGCAAGGAATCGATCACCGTCGCGGACGTGATGACGCACCGCGCCGGTCTGCACCGGGTTCGGGGACTGGTTCCCGGCCGCGACGGAATCCTCGACTACGACACGACGGTCGCCGCGCTCGCCGCTGCCCGCCCGTCCCGTCGCCGTCTCCGGGGCACCGGCTATCACGCGGTCACCTACGGGTGGCTGGTCGCGGAGATCGTCCGGCGGGCAACGGGACTGCCCTTCGAGGACGTGGTCCGGCGGGAGATCGCCGAACCCCTCGGAAATCCCGACTTCTGGTATCGCGTTCCGACCTCGGAGCGGCACCGGATCGCCAAGCTGTTCCCCCGCATCAACCCGGCCGGGCTCCATTGGGAGATCAGCGCGTCGGTGCTGTCGAAGATCGCGCCGACGCGCGGCCTGGCGGAGGCCGCGATGCCCGACGGGTTCGACGATCTCGTTCGTAACCCCGCCGTGCACGACTCGGTGATGCCCGGGTGGAACGGGGTGTTCACGGCACGGTCCCTGGCACGGATGTACGGCGCGATCGCGGCCGGCGGCACGATCGACGGTGTGTGCTTCCTGAAGCCGGAGACGATCGAGGCGATGAACGAGGTCCGGGTGCGTGGCCGTGACTACGTGCTCGGGGTGCCGATGGCCTGGCGGCTGGGTTACCACCAGCCGTTGTTCGCGAGCCGGGAGCGGCCGCGTGGGGCACTGGGTCACTACGGCGTCGGCGGGTCGGGTGCGTTCGCGGACCTCGACAACGGATTGTCGTTGGCGTTCACCACCAATCGGCTCGGGGCCGGTGCGATGCCGCTCGGTGATCTGCGTCTGGCGCGGCTCGGTCCGGTGGCGCGCGAATTGGCTCGGAAGGCCTGACGCACGGGCCCATCGTCCGGGCTCCCGTCCCGCCCCTTCGCGGGCGGACAATTCGGTCACTGTCGCGTTGCGATATTGCGCGCTGTCGCCTTGCGACATTTGTGGTTTCGCGCGTTTCGAAGACGGTGGCCGGGGTGCACTCGCACTATTGGATACAGGTGCTGTGTCTGGTATGAAAGGGAGGCACCACAATGAGCCATGTCTACCGAGTCATCGAGGTGGTCGGGTCGTCGACCGAAGGTGTCGACGATGCCATCGCGAGAGCAGTGGCAAGGGCCGCCGAAACGACGCGGCACCTGGAATGGTTCGAAGTGGTGAACGTGCGCGGCCACATAGACGACGGTGCGGTCGCGCATACGCAGGTCACCCTCAAGATCGGTTTCCGGATCGAATCGGGCGACGAGTTCGCGGATTAGACTGCGGGTTCGGCTTCCGGTTCCGCACCGGAACCCCTCGGGAAACCTACGCATCGCCGGTGATCGGCAATTCTCGACCATAACTGCAACACGTTATAGTCTGGATGTGAAACGTCGTATCACACCGGCACTCTCAGGCAGGTATACCCGTGGCTTATGTAATCACCCAGGCGTGTTGTAACGATGCGTCGTGCGTCGAGGTCTGTCCGGTCAACTGCATTCACCCGACACCCGACGAGCCGCAGTTCGCCACCACCGAACTGCTCTACATCGATCCGGAAACGTGCATCGACTGCGGTGCCTGCGTGGACGAATGCCCGGTCGACGCCATCTCCGCGGACAACGAGCTGGCCGCCGAACACGAGCCCTACCTGAAGATCGCCGCGGACTACTACGAGCGGTACCCGATCGGCCCGGACTGGCCGGAACTGCGTGAGCGCAGGAAGATTCCTGCCGAGCTCGGCACCCTGCGGGTCGCGATCGTCGGGTCCGGACCTGCCGCCTGCTACGCCGCGATGGAACTGACGTCCCGCCCGCGCGTCGAGGTCGACATCTTCGATCGGCTTCCCACCCCGTACGGTCTCGTCCGTGCGGGTGTCGCGCCGGATCACAAGAGCACCAAGGCGGTCGGCGACCTGTTCCGCAGCGCCATCGGCCACAAGAACACCCAGTGCTACTTCGACGTCGAGGTCGGCACCCACATCAGCCACGACGAACTGCTCGCCCACCACCACGCCGTGATCTACGCGGTCGGGGCCGCCGGGGACCGGCATCTGGACGTCCCGGGTGAGGAGCTGCCCGGTTCGCACGCCGCAACGGAGTTCGTTTCCTGGTACAACGGGCACCCCGACTACGCGGACCGGCAGTTCGACCTGTCCGGCGAGTGCGCGGTGATCATCGGCAACGGCAACGTCGCGCTCGACGTCGCCCGCGCACTCGTGATGGATCCGGAGATCTTCGCCCGCACCGACATGGCCGACCACGCCGTGGAGGCCCTGCGTAATTCGAACATCCGCGAGGTCGTCATCGTGGGCCGTCGTGGTCCCGCCCAGGCCGCCTACACGAATCCGGAACTGCTCGCGCTCGGGCAACTTCGCGGCATCGACGTGATCGTCGATCCCGCCGAGGTCGAGCTCGATCCGGCCAGCCGTGCGCTTCTCGACGATCCCGACTGCGAACCGCGCATCGCCCTGAAGGTCGAGCAGGCCGAAGGATTCGCACGACGCACGCCCACCGAGGGCAACAAGCGCATCGTGCTGCGCTACCTCGCCTCGCCGGTGGAGATCAACGGCGACGGCAAGGTCGAGTCGATCACCCTCGAACGCAACGAACTCGTCGAGGTCGACGGACGCCTCGAGGCCCGGCCCACCGGTGAACGCGAGACGATCGAAACCGGTCTGGTGCTCCGGTCGATCGGCTACCGCGGCACGCCGCTGGCGGATCTTCCCTTCGACGAGCGTCGCGGCGTGATCCCCAACAAGGAGGGTCGCGTCGTCGACCCGCAGACCGGGGAGCCGCTCACGGGCGTCTACACCGCCGGCTGGATCAAGCGTGGCCCGAGCGGTGTGATCGGAACCAACAAGCAGTGCTCGGCGCAGACCGTCGAGCGGCTCATCGACGACTTCGTCGCCGGCCGGCTCGCCACCCCGGCCGAGGACCGGGAGAAGCTCGCGACGCTCGTCGCCGAGCGCCGGCCCGGGTTCGTCGACTACAGCGGTTGGCAGAGGATCGACAAGCAGGAACGTTCCCGTGGTGCTGCAGCGGGGAAGGCACGGCAGAAGTTCGTGTCCGTCGCCGAGATGCTCGAGGCCTCGCGGCTGGAATCCTGACACCCTCCGACCTGCACGAACGCACCGAAAAGCGAGTGTGAGCCGGGCCGCTCGATTGGCGGTCCGGCATGGCGCTGTGTCTAATGGGTGGGCACGAAGCGCTGCGATCGGGGCAGGCAGAGAGGCAGCGCACGGTCTACACGATGGGTTGGAGCATGTCCTTGAAGCAGGTTCGGGTGACCGGTGGGAACCGGGCCGGACGATGGTCCGGGCGAGTTGCCACCGCACTGATCGGTACCACCGCCGCCACACTCACGCTCGTCGGTCCCGCCGGCGCAGCGCCGCTGTGGCCCGGGGGCCCGGAGCTGCCGAGCATTCAAGAGGTCTTCCCCGGACTGGGCGGGCAGGTGCCCACGGCGCCGCCGGCTCCCGTGGTGGCGCCGTTCTCGGCGCCGTCGGTGAACCCGACCCACGGTGAGACGGTCGGTGTCGCCCAGCCGATCATCATCCGCTTCAACGAGCCGATCAGCGACCGCGCGGCCGCGGAGCGCGCCATCTCGATCACGACCAGCCCCGCCGTCGGCGGCCACTTCTACTGGGCCTCCGATCGCCAGGTGCGGTGGCGTCCGTTCGAGTTCTGGCCCGCCCACACGCAGGTCACGGTCGCCGCCGGCGACACCCACTCGTCGTTCACGATCGGTGACGCGCAGATCACCGTGGCGGACGACAACACCAAGACCGTCACGGTGACCCGCAACGGCGAGGTCGTGCGGACGATGCCGACGTCGTTCGGCAAGCCCGGCCACGAAACGCCCAACGGCACGTACATCGTGGGCGAGCGTTTCCGGGACATGTACATGGACTCGTCCACCTACGGTGTGCCCGTGGACTCCCCGGAGGGCTACCGCACCTACGTCGAGTACGCGACGCGAATCTCCAACAGCGGCATCTTCGTTCACGCCGCGCCGTGGTCGGAGTGGGCGCAGGGCAATACCAACGTCAGCCACGGCTGCCTCAACGTGAGCACCGAGGACGGCAAGTGGTTCTTCGAGAACGCCCAGAAGGGCGATCCGGTCATCGTGCAGAACACCGACGGCGGTGTGCTGAACGGCTGGGACGGCCTCGGGGACTGGAACCTCTGATCCGCGAAAGTCCCTGATGCGCAACGAGAACGCGCCCACACCTCCCGAGGAGGTGTGGGCGCGTTCTCGTTGCGGTGCTATGTCGCGCTGTGCTGCGCGATGATCGCCCGCACGGTCCGCCGGCACCGCCCGCAATCGGAACCCGCCCCGCACGCCGCGGCGATCTCCTTCGAACTGCGCGCACCCCGGTCGACGATTTTGCTCACGGTGTCGCCGGTGACACCGTGGCACAGGCAGATGTACATCGCGCGCTCCGTCAGTCCAGGAACAGGTCGATCTGGGGGTTGTCGCCGCCGCCGTAGCGCGACAGGTCGGTGACACCGGCCTCGGTGAGCACGTCGGCGTCGATGAAGCACCGGCCGGTGGTCTCCCTCGCGGGGCGGCCGAGGATCTCGACCGCGGCATCGGCCATGATCTCGGGGCTGCGCGAGGACGACAGGAGCGTGTCCCCGTCCTTCATGTTCGCGACCGCGGAGGTCGCGATGAAGGTCTGCGGCCACAGGCAGTTCGCGGCGATCCCGTCCCCGGCGTACTCGGCAGCGAAACCCAATGTCAGCAGCGACATTCCGTACTTCGACAGGGTGTAGGCCGGGTGGACCCCGAGCCAGTAGGGGTTCATGTTGACCGGCGGTGAGACGGTCAGGATGTGCGGGTTCGCGGACTTGCGGAGGTGCGGAACCGAGGCCTTCGTCATGAGGAACGCGCCGCGGCAGTTGATCTCCTGCATGAGGTCGTACCGCTTGACCGGCAGGTCCTCGGTTGCACCCGTCGCGATCGCGCTCGCGTTGTTCACGCAGATGTCGATGCCGCCGAACCGCTCGACCGCGGTGTCGATCAGCCGCTGGACGTCGTCCTCGTTTCGGACGTCGCCGACCACGGCCACGGCCTTGCCGCCGGCCGCCTCGATGTCCGCGACGGCGGTGTGGACGGTGCCCTGGAGTTTCGGGTGGGGCTCGGCGGTCTTGGCGAGCAGAACGACGTTGGCGCCCTGTCGCGCCGCGGTGACCGCGATGGCCAGGCCGATCCCGCGGCTGGCACCGGAGATCACCATGGTGCGGTCGGACAGTGGATTCGGCTGGCTCGACATCGTTCTCCCTGCAATCGGTGGTTCACACGCAGCGTTCTCGCTGATGATATTGGCATTCTCATTTTCTGCAAGTATCGTATCCAGCGTGACCGATTTCGCTGAGACCTCGTCGGGAATCCCCCTGGATGCGGTGTACGGACCGGCCGACAGAGTCGGCGAACCGCCTGCACCGGGCGAATTCCCATTCACCCGCGGCAACTTCGCGACCGGCTATCGCGGTCGGCTGTGGACGTTCCGCCAGTACTCCGGATTCGGGACCGCCGAGGAATCCAACCGGCGTTACCGGTACCTCCTCGACCAGGGCGGCACCGGGTTGTCCGTCGCGCTCGACCTGCCCACCCAGTGCGGCTACGACTCCGACGACCCGGAATACGGTGAGGAGGTCGGACGTGTCGGCGTCGCCGTCGACACCCTCGCCGACGCCGAGATCCTGTTCGACGGCATCCCGCTCGACAAGATCAGCACCAGCTTCACCATCAACGGCACGGCCGCGATCCTGCTCGCCTTCTACGTCGCCGCCGCGGAGAAATCCGGCGTGCCCCGCGAAAAGCTCACCGGCACGATCCAGAACGACATCCTCAAGGAATACGCCTCGCGCGGCACCTGGATCTGGCCGCCCGAACCGTCGCTGCGGCTGATCGCCGACACCATCGAGTTCTGCGCCGCGGAGGTCCCGCGGTTCAACGCGATCTCGGTGGCGGGCGCGCACTTCCGCGATGCCGGTGCGAACGCCGTGCAGGAGATGGCGTTCACCCTCGCCGACGGCGTCACCTACTGCGACACCGTCGTCGAACGCGGACGCATGACGATCGACCAGTTCGCCCCGCAGATCTCGTTCTTCTTCTACACCCACGGCGACTTCTTCGAGGAGATCGCGAAATACCGTGCGGGACGCCGCCGTTGGGCGACGATCGTGCGCGAACGCTACGGCGCGAAGACCGAGAAGGCGTCGATGTTCCGGTTCGGCTGCGTCGCCGGCGGTGCGTCGCTGTACGCCCCGCAGGCCCAGAACAACCTGGTGCGCGTCGCCTACGAGGCGATGGCCTCGGTGCTCGGTGGTGTCCAGTCGATGTTCACCGCCGCGTGGGACGAGCCGTTCGCGCTGCCCAGCGAGGAATCGGCGACGCTCGCACTGCGCACGCAACAGATCCTCGCGTACGAGACCGGGGTCGCGCGGGTCGCCGATCCCCTGGGCGGCTCATACTTCGTCGAGGCGCTCACCGACGCGACCGAAGCCAAGATCGTCGAGATCATGAGCGATCTCGAAGAGCACGGCGGCATGGTGCGCGCGATCGAGGACGGCTACCTGCAGGGCCTCATCGCGGACGAGGCCTACAAGCTCCACCTGCAGATCGAGGCGGGCGAGCGCACCGTCGTCGGCGTCAACAAGTTCACCTCGAACGAGCCGCCACCGGAGATCGGCACGTACGAACTCGACGCCGACGGCCGTGAGCTGCAGCTCAAGCGACTCGCCAAGGTCAGGGCCGAACGCGATCCGGAGCTGGTCAAGACCAGTCTCGACGCCCTGTCCCGCGCAGCGGAAGGAACCGACAACCTCATGCACAAACTGATCGACTGCGCCAACGCGTACTGCACCGTCGGCGAAATGGTCTCCGCGCTCAAGGCCGTGTGGGGCGAATTCCAGCAGCCGGTGGTGTTCTGATGACCGCCCGCATCCTCGTCGCCAAGCCCGGACTCGACGGCCACGACCGAGGCGCCAAGATCGTCGCGCGCGCACTGCGCGACGCCGGATTCGAGGTCATCTACACCGGCATCCGCCAGAAGATCGAGGACATCGTGTCCATCGCGCTGCAGGAGGACGTCGCGGTCGTCGGCCTGAGCATCCTCTCGGGTGCGCACATCGCGCTGACCACCCGCACGATCGAAGCGCTCCAGGCGGCCGACGCGGGCGACATCGCGGTGATCGTCGGCGGGACCATCCCGCAGGGCGACGTACCGAAGCTGCTGTCCGCCGGTGCCGCCGCCGTGTTCCCCACGAGCACACCGCTGGACGTCCTGGTCACCGAGGTGCGCAAGCTGACCGACACCGAAAACCCGGCGTGAGCGCAACGCCACCAGTTTCACCGCCGCGCCGCCCCACCGGGCGTGCGGGGACCCGGATCTCGACAAACGTGGAGGAATCGTGCGGATCGGAGTGATGGTCGGGCCCGAACAGGGCGACACCGCTCGCAAGGTCGATCGGATGCTGAAGGACGTCGAGTGGGCGGAGGCCGCCGGCCTCGACACCGTGTGGGTTCCCCAGATTCCCACGGACTTCGACGCATTGACCGCGGTCGCGCTGATGGGTACCCGCACGTCGCGGATCGAGATCGGCACCGCCGTGGTGCCGCTGCAGGCGCAGCACCCGGTGCATCTGGTGCGCCAGGCGCTGTCGACCCACGCCGCGCTCGGTGGCCGGCTCGCGCTGGGCGTCGGCCCGTCGCACCACTGGATCGTCCAGGACATGCTGGGTCTGCCCTACGACAAGCCCGCCAAGTTCACCCGGGACTACCTCGAGGTGCTCGGTGCGATCAAGGATCTGCCCGGCTCGATCGACGTCGAGAACGACACGTTCAGGGTGCACAATCCGCTCGACATCGCACCCGTGGCCCCGATGCCGGTGCTCGTCGCCGCGCTCGGACCGGTCATGCTGAAGATCGCCGGGGAACGCGCCGACGGCACCGTGCTCTGGATGGCCGACGAACGCGCGATCGGTGAGCACATCGCACCGCGTATCACCAAGGCCGCCGCGGACGCCGGGCGACCGGCTCCGCGGATCGTCGCGGGCGTGCCGGTGTGCCTGTGCGCGCCGTCGGAGGTCGACATCGCCCGCGAACGTGCCAACCGGATCCTCGCCGAGGCCGAGATCTCCCCGAACTACCAGCGGCTCCTCGAACACGGCGAGTCGAAGGACATCGGCGACATGGCCATCGTCGGCGACGAGGACGCGATCCTTGCCGGGTTCCGCAAGTACGAGGAGGCGGGGGTGACCGACCTGTCGATGCGGCTGCTGCCGATCGGCAACACCCGCGACGAACTCGTCGCGTCCAAATACCGTACTCGCGAGGTCGTTTCGGAACTCGTCAAGGAACTGCGGTGAATGCGGGTCCGCTCGCGGGGATCAAGATCCTCGAAGTCGGCCACATCCTCGCCGGGCCGTACGCGACGATGATGCTGGCCGATCTCGGCGCGGAGGTCACCAAGGTCGAACCCCCGACCGGCGACCTCTCGCGTCAGGTCAGCGACGCCTACTTCGCGAGCCTCAATCGCGGCAAGCGCAGCATCTGCCTCGATCTCGGCAGCGACGAGGGACAACGCCGGCTCGGTGAGCTCGCCGCCGAATCCCATGCGCTGCTGGTCAATCTCAAGCCGTCGGCGATCCGCAAGTACGGTCTGACGTACGACGCTCTGCGCAGGTTCAACGACAAGATCGTGTGCGTCGCGCTCACCGGGTACGGTCTCGACTCCGGCGACGATCCGGCGTTCGACTACGTCATCCAGGCGGAGACCGGGGTGGCCGCGCTCACCGGCGACCCGGACGGTCCGCCGACCTTGCCCGGCTATTCGGCGGCGGACAATTCCACGGGCCTGACCGCGGCGCTGGGTCTGCTCGCCCAGATCGTCTCCGGCCGCGGCGGGCAGGTCGATGTGTCGTTGCGCGACGTCATGCTCTCGCAGCTCAACTACCGCGCGTCCGCCTACCTGAACGAGGGCACCGAGCCGCGGCGTATGCCGTACGGCGCGCACTCGTACTACGTTCCAGCGCAACTCTTTCCGACCGCGGAGGGGTATCTGGCGCTGTTCGTCACGCACGACGGGTTCTGGCGGTCGTTCGCGAAGGAAGCGGGTATCGACGGTTTCGCGACGATGGCCGAGCGCGCGCAGAATCGGGACGAGGTGCTCGCTGCGGTGACCGCGGCGCTCGCGACCGACACCGCCGCCGGGTGGGAGGCGCGACTGCGGCCGCTCGGCGTGCCGTCCGCGGCGGTCCGGTCGTTGCCGGAGGCGCTCGCTCAGACCCCCGAGGCCGTGGTCACGGCGGGCGATTTCCGGCTCGTCGGCAGTCCCGTCAAGGTCGCCGGCTACGAACCGGTCTACGGCGCGCCGCCGCGGCTCGGTGAGCACGGCGCACTTCCTGCGCACACCTGACCCTTCCCCCTTGTGCGTGGTTTCGGTAGCCGGTGCTACCGAAACCACGCACGAGGGGTTTCGGTCACTCGTACTTGACCTTGATCGACGGGGTGTCCGGCACGGCCTGGCACGTGAGCACGTAGCCTTCCTCGACCTCGTCGTCCGAAAGTGCCTCGTTGGTGCGCATCGTCGCGCAACCCTCGGTCACCAGCGCCATGCAGGTGCCGCAGTTGCCCATCTCGCAGAAGAACGGCGGGGTCAATCCGGCGCGGCGGGCGCTTTCGAGGATGGTTTCGCCGGCGTGGCGCGGTACCGATCCCTTCTTGCGTCCGACGAAGATCGTCACGGTCCCCTCGAGCTCGCCGGATTCCTCGGCGGCGGGGGCGGCGGGCTGTTCGGTGGAAGCCGGTGCCGGCGGGATGCCGAAGCGCTCGCTGAACACGCCGCCCGGGCCGGGCAGCGTCGACTCGATCAGATCCATGAACGGTTCGGGGCCACACAGGTAGCTGTCCGCGTCCACGTCGCTGCCGACGAACGCGCGGATGGCCTCGGCGTCGAGCAGGCCCTTCTCGTCGTCGAGATGGCGCACGACCGTCAGCCGGTCCGGGTACTGCTCAACCAGCGCCTCGAGAACGGATTCGAAGATCGCCGACGGCTGGTCGCGGTCGGCGCACAGCAACCGGACGGGGCGATCGGTGGTGGCCAGGGTGGACTTGGCGAGCGACAGGATCGGGGTGATGCCGCTGCCGCCGCTGAATCCGAGGAGCGGCTTGTCGCTCTCCCGCAGCAGGAAGGTGCCGGTGGGGCGGCTGATCTCCACCTCGTCGCCCTCGGAGACGTTGTCGAGCAGCCAGTTCGACACCTTGCCGCCGGGTACGCGCTTGACGGTGACCGTGAGTTCGTCGTCGCTTTCGGGTGCGCTGGACATCGAGTACGACCGGTACAGCTCGGTGCCGTCGACGGTGACCTTGAAGTTCAGGAACTGCCCCGCCCGGTAGGTGAACGGGCCGTCCACGGGCGCCAGGACGAACGACCGGGCGTCGGAGGTCTCCTTCACGATCCGGGTCACCCGCGCCCGCTGGAACATAGGGGGTCTCGCCATGGATCGTCTCCTCCTCGGGGATTGTTCTACTGCCTGGAGAATTATATTCTCACCTACGATATAGGATCTTCTCAACGTCGAACACCCACCCGAGACGAGGCGCAGTTGTCGGACCCCACGATCGACCGGACGCGGAACACCACCACCGCCCTGGTGTTCGAGGACCGTGCCTACAGCCGCGTCGAGCTCGACGCGCTCGCGGCGGGCCTGGCGGTCCGGCTCGCCGAACGTGGCGTCGGCGCCGGCGACCGGGTCGCCTTGATGTCGTCGAACCGGCCCGAGTTCGTCGTGGCCGTGCAGGCGATCTGGCGCCTCGGGGCGTCCGTCGTGCTGCTCAGCCCGGCCTACAAGCACGACGAGGTCGTGCACGCCCTCGAGGTGACGCGGCCGGTTGCCGCGGTCGGCGACAATCCGGTCCTCGCCGAGCACGCCGACATGCTGCACCTCGACGAGCCGATCCCACCCGCGATCGGTGACGGCACGACAACCGCCCACGACCCGGACGTCGAGGCGGTACTGGTGTTCAGTTCGGGCACGACCGGGCTGCCCAAGGCCGTCCGGCACACCCACGGCTCCCTCGCCGCCGCCGTCGCGCACTGGCGCGACGCGCTGCAACTGACGTCCGCGGACCGGATGCAGGTGCTCACGCCGCCGTCTCACATCCTCGGGATCCTCAACATCGTCACCGCCCTCGAGGTCGGCGCGTGGTTCCGGCTGCATCGCCGCTTCGACATCGACGTGATGCTCCGGCACATCGAACGCGACCGGATCACCGTCGAGATGGCCGTCGCGCCGATCGCGCTGGCGATCGCGCAGCATCCGCATCTCGAGTCGTACGACCTGTCGTCGCTGCGCTACATCATGTGGGGCGCCACCCCGGTCACGGCGAGCGTCGCCGACACCGTCACCCGCCGCACCGGCGTCGGGTGGTTGCCTGCCTACGGCGCGAGCGAACTCCCGGTCATCGCCTGCAATCCGGTCGCCGGTGCGCGGCTGGACAGCGTCGGGCGTCCCGTCCCCGGCGTGACGGTGCGCGTGGTGTCACTGGACACCGGGGAGGTGCTGCCGGCGGGCGGTGTCGGCGAAATCCAGGCCCGCGCCGACTCCCTCATGGCCGGTTACCTTCCGGCCGATGCGAACCCCGACGCCTTCGCCGACGGCTGGTACCGCACCGGCGACGTCGGCTACCTCGACGAGGACGGCTGGCTGCGGATCACCGACCGGTCGAAGGAAATGATCAAGGTCAAGGGATTCCAGGTCGCGCCCGCCGAGGTCGAAAGCGTGCTGCACGGACATCCCGAGGTCACCGATTGCGCGGTGTTCGGCGTGCCCGACCCGGTGACCGGCGAGGCCGTCCTCGCCGCGGTCACGACCGGCGGGCCGGTCACCGAAGCCGAACTGATCGCCCTGGTCGGCGACCGGCTGGCGTCTTACAAACGCCCGAGCCGGGTCCTGTTCGTCCCCGAAATCCCTCGCCTGCCCTCCGGCAAGGTGTTGCGCCGAGTACTCAAGGAGCGCTATGGACGTCCGTCTGACGAGTGAACAACGACAATTACGTGATGCGGCAGCGAAACTCGCCGACGACCTCGGTCCTGGATCGGTCCAGGATCTCGACGACGACAGCCGGGTCGCCCGGCTCGAGAAGGCGGTCGACACGACCGGCTGGCGCGCCCTGCGCTCCGACGGCGCGTCCGGTGTCGAGGTCGCGATCGTCGCCGAGGAGTTCGGTCGCGGTCTCGTCGACGTACCCTTCCTCGGTCCCGTCCTCGCAGACGACCTGCGGCGTCACCTCGGCGACGACCAGTCGCCGTGGGCGATCGGTGTCGGCTCCGAAGCGGTCGACGCGCGCGGCCTCACCGATGCGGTGATCCTGCGGGACAGGCAGATCCTTTCGGCGCCCGTCGGTGCCGACATCGCCGCCGCCGCGGACCTGACCCGCTGTTTCGCGGAACTCGGCGAGCCGGGCGAGCCGCTCGGCGAACTGTCCGCCGCCGACGCGGACCGCTGGTACGCGCTCGCTCTCGTCGCGACCACCGCCGACCTCGTCGGCGTATCCCGCGGTGCGCAGGACCTCGCCGTCGACTACGCGAAGATGCGCGAGCAGTACGGCCACACCATCGGGTCGTACCAGGCGGTCGCGCACATGCTCGCCGAGAGCCAGGCGCTGATCGAAGGGTCGATCAGCGTGCTGCGGCACGCGGCGTGGGCGGTCGACGAACTCGACACCGCCGAGGCGATCCAGGCTTCCCGGGTCGCGAAGATCTACTGCGCGCGAGCCGCTTTCACGATCTGCGAGACCTCGATCCAGGTGCACGGTGGCATCGGCAACACCTGGGAATGCCTCGCGCACGTCTACCTGCGGCGGGCGCTCGCGTCCACCGAACTGTTCCCCGTGAGCCTGAAGGAGATCGACCTTGGAGTTTCGTGATTCGCCGGAGGAAGCCGCGTTCCGCGACCGTCTGAGGTCCTGGCTCGCGACCACGGCCAAGCAATTCCCGACATCGGGCGACGAGTACTGGGCGAAACAGCCCGAGTGGCATCGGGCGCTGTACAACGCCGGATTCTTCGGGCTGTCCTGGCCGAAGGAATTCGGGGGACAGGACCTGCCGCCCGTCTACGACGTGATCCTCGACGAGGAACTCGCGATCGCCGGTGCACCGGCCCGGCCGAGCCTCGGCTATCTGGTGATCGGTCTCGGTCACCACGGCAGCAAGGAACTGCAGCAGGAGTTCCTGCCCGGCATGATCAACGGCACCGAACGCTGGTGCCAGGGCTTCAGCGAACCGGGCGCCGGATCGGACCTGGCCTCGCTCACGACCACCGCGACCCGCGACGGCGACGAGTACGTCATCCACGGGCACAAGATCTGGACGAGCTATTCCGACGTCGCCGACTGGTGCCTGCTGCTCGCCCGCACCGAACCGGACAAGCCGCGGCACAAGGGCATCTCGGCGTTCATCGTGAACATGCACCAGGACGGGATCGAACAGCGACCGCTGAAGATGATCAGCGGCGTCACCAAGGAGTTCGGGCAGGTGCTGTTCGACGGTGCGCGTGTCCCGGCGTCGCGGATGGTCGGCAACCCCGGTGAGGGCTGGAAGCTGGCCATGACGGTGGTCGGGCACGAGCGCGAACCGTCGACACTCGGGTTCGCGGCCCGCTATGCGAAGACCGTCCGCGAACTCGCGGCCCGGTCCGACGGCCCGCCGTCCGACGAACTCGCTTGGGCGGCAGTGCAATCGGAGATGCTGCGGCTGCACGTGCGCCGCCGGTTGTCCGAGCAGCTCGACGGTCTGACCCACGGCTCGGAGGGCTCGCTCGACAAGCTGCTCATGACCTGGGTCGAGCAATCCGTCGGTCACGCGGCCCTGTCGGAGGCCGGCACCCGCGACGCGGAGATGCTCGGCACGTACATGTACAGCCGCGCGCAGTCCGTCATGGGTGGAACGTCGCAGATCCAGAAGAACATCGTGGCCTCGCGCATCCTCGGATTGGGAGTTTGACATGTACGACATGCCGGAAGAGATCGACGTTCGCGCGGACGGTCCGCTGCGCATCATCACGCTGAACCGCCCGGATGCGCTCAACGCGGTCAACGACGACCTGCACCACGGGCTCGCGCAGCTGTGGCCGCAACTGTCCGCCGACCGCACCGCGCGCGCCGCGGTGATCACCGGTGCCGGCAAGGCGTTCTCCGCGGGCGGCGATTTCGCGTACCTCGCGGAGCTGGCCGAGGACGCGGATCTGCGTGCGAAGACCATCGCGGACGGCCGCGAGCTGGTGATCGGGATGGCGCGCTGCCGGATTCCGGTGATCGCCGCCGTCAACGGCCCGGCCGTCGGCCTGGGCTGCAGCCTGGTGGCGCTCAGCGACGTCGTCTACATGGCGGAGCATGCGTACCTCGCCGATCCGCACGTGCAGGTCGGCCTGGTCGCGGCCGACGGCGGGCCGCTCACGTGGCCGCTGCAGATCAGCCTGCTGCAGACCAAGGAGTTCGCGCTCCTCGGCACGCGGATCCCGGCGGAGCGGGCGCTCGCGCTCGGTCTGGCCAACCACGTCGTCGCCGATCCGCTCACCGAGGCCCTCGCCGCGGCGAAGAAGATCTCCGAGCTTCCGCAGAAGGCGGTCGAGAGCACGAAGCGGCTGGTGAACATCCACCTCGAGCGCGCGATCCTCGCGAGCCTGGACTACGCGATGACCGCGGAGGACCTGACGTTCCAGAGCGACGACTTCCGCGCGAACATTGCCAGGCTCACAAAAAAGGCCTGACGGCCCGGTGTGCCTTTGTGGCGGTGGGAGCCGCCACAAAGGCACACCGGCGCGTAGCGCTAGAGCGTTTCCGACCGCTGAACGGTGCCGGTGATCCCGGAGGCGTCCTGCGCGGCCAGCAGCACCGCCGCCGCGCCCATCGTCTCCGGTGGCTCGACCATCTCCGGCGGAATCTCGATGCCGCTGCCGCCGGCGGTCCAGCCCTCGGTGAGAACGACCCGGGACGGGCTCAGGCAGTTCACGGCGATGTTGTCGCCGCGCAGGTCCGACGCGAGTCCCAGATAGAGCCGTTCGACCGCGGCCTTCGACACCCAGTACGCGTTGGATCCGCGGTCGGTCATCGTCACGCCGGTGGTGGTCACCGCGATCAGCGATCCGCCGCCACGCGCGCGCAGATGCGGAATCGCCGACTTGGTCACCAGGAACACGCCGGTGGTGTTGACGTCGAGACACAGCTGCCACCGTTTGAGCGGGGTCGTCTCGATCGGGCCCTGCCACAGCACCCCTGCGTTGGCGACCACGATGTCGAGGCCGCCGAATTCGGCGACCGTCGCGGCGATCGCCGCCTCGACGGACTCCTCGTCGGTGACGTCGCACGGCACCGGCAGGGCGCGACCGCCCGCCGCGACGATCCGGTCCGCGACCGAATGGATCGTGCCGGGCAGCCGGCCCTCGTTCTCCGAGCGTGCCGCGACCGCGACCGCCGCACCCGCCTCGGCGAGTGCGGCGGCCACCGTGGCGCCGATGCCACGGCTGGCACCGGCGACGAACGCGACCTTGCCGTCGAGAGCGGTCACTTCGGCGGGAACCGCAGTGCGCCGTCGAGGCGGATGACCTCGCCGTTGAGGTAGTCGTTCTCGACGATCGACGCGACGAGCGTCGCATATTCGGGGGAGCGGCCCATGCGCTTGGGATGCGGCACCTGCGGACCCCAGTAGGCCTCGAGCTGGTCGCCGGCCTTGCCGTAGGCGGGCGTGAGGAACGTGCCGGGTGCGATCGTGACGACGCGGACGCCGAGCGGCGACAGGTCACGCGCGGCGACCAGGGTCATGCCGACGACGCCGCCCTTCGCGGCCGAGTAGGGGAGCTGACCGATCTGGCCCTCGTAGGCGGCGATCGACGCCGTGTTGACGATGACACCGCGCTGCCCGTCCTCGAGCGGCTCCTGCCGGGCGATGGCGGCGGCGGCCAGGCGCATCACGTTGAACACCGAGACCAGGTACGACTCGATGGTCTTGGTGAAGTTCTCGAGCGGCATCGGGCTGCCGTCCTTGCCGACGAGCCGCCCGCCGCCGGCCGGGCCACCGTGGCAGTCCACCGACACGCGCAGCGGTCCGAGCGATTCGGCTTCGGCGATCGCGGCGAGCACCGATTCCTCGCTGCCGGCGTCGGTGCGGACGTAGCGCACGCCCAGCTCCTCCTCGAGCGCCTTGCCCTTGTCGTCGTTGACGTCGGCCACGACGACCTTCGCTCCGCCGGCGTGGAGACGGCGCACGGTGGCCTCGCCGAGGCCGCCGGTTCCGCCGACGACGATCGCTGAACTACCGGTGATCTGCATGTTGGTTTCCCTTCTTGCAACTACAGCTCTCTGCTTGAGAGAATAATGTTCTCATGAACATCAGCATGATTCTAGAAATGGCCGCAAGCAACGGCGATCGAGCTGTCGTGACCTACGACGGCCGCTCCCTCACGGGCCCCGAACTCCACGACCGGGCCCGCGTCGCCGCGAACCGTTTCCGCGGGTATCCGGCCGTGCTGTACCTGGGCACGAACCATCTGGCCTATCCCGTGGCGCTGTTCGGTGCCGCGCTCGCCGGGGTGCCGTTCGTGGCACTGAACTACCGGCTCGGTGAAGCCCAGCTGACGGCGCTGCGAGATCGGCACCCCGGGGCGCTCGAACTCGCTCCCGGCGACCTCGACGCGTTCGTCGACTCCACCGCGACCCCCGTCGACGCCGACGAGGTCGCGCCCGAGTGGGACGGCGACGCCGTCGCGGCGATCATCTACACCAGCGGCACCACGTCGGATCCCAAGCCCGCGGTGCTGCGGCACCGCCACCTGCTGGCGTACGTGCTCAACACGATGGAGTTCGCCTCCGCCGAGGAAACCGACGCCTCGCTCGTGTCCGTCCCGCCGTATCACATTGCGGGCCTGACGAATCTGCTGTCGAACCTGTACACGGGCCGTCGCGTGGTCTACCTCGACGCCTTCGATCCCGAGACCTGGCTCGGCACCGTCCGCAGGGAGAAGGTCACCCACGCGATGCTCGTGCCGACCATGCTGGCGCGGATCGTCGCCGTGCTCGGCGACGCGCCGGCCGACGTGCCGTCGCTGCAGAGCCTCGCCTACGGCGGATCGCGGACTCCGCGTCCCGTCCTCGAGCACGCTCTGCGGGCCTTCTCGGACACCGGGTTCGTGAACGCCTACGGACTCACCGAGACCGCGTCCTCGATCGCGGTGCTCGGACCCGACGACCACCGGACGGCTCTCGCGTCCGACGACGCGGCCGTCCGCGACCGGCTCGGCTCCGTCGGCCGCCCGCTGCCGGGCATCGAGATCGAAATCCGCACCGAGGCAGGCGAACTCGTCGCCCCGGGAGAGACCGGGCTGGTGTTCGTCCGCGGCGAGCAGATTTCCGGGGAGTACGGCGGGCGCAGCGTCCTCGACGAACAGGGCTGGTTCGCCACCCGCGACCTCGGCCACGTCGACGACGAGGGCTACCTGTTCATCGAGGGGCGCGCGGACGACACCATCATCCGCGGCGGCGAGAACATCGCCCCCGCCGAGATCGAGGACGTCCTGCTCGAGCACCCCGGGATCACCGAGGCCGCGGTCGTCGGTGTCGCCGACCCCGAATGGGGTCAGCGGATCGTCGCGGTACTTGTGGGCGATGCGGATCCGGACGAGATCACCGCGTGGGTCAAGGACCGGCTGCGGTCCTCCAAGACGCCGGACACCGTGGTGTTCCGCGACGAACTCCCCAAGACCGAAACAGGAAAACTCCTGCGCCGGACCCTACTGACCGAACTGGAGAACACCAATGCCTGAAGCCGTCATCGTCTCCGCGCTGCGCACCCCGATCGGTACGGCCGTCAAGGGCACGCTCCGCGACACCAGCGCGTTCGACCTCGCGAACCACATCGTGGCCGAGACCGCGAAGGACCTCGACCCGAAGGCGATCGACGACGTCATCCTCGGCGAAGGGCTCTACGGCGGCGGCGTGATCGCCCGCCACGCCGCGATCACGGCGGGACTGACCGACGTGCCGGGTCTGGCACTGAACCGGCACTGCGCGGCCGGGCAGTCCGCGGTCCAGACCGCCGCGGCGAGCATCAAGGCGGGCATGGACCAGCTGATCATCGCCGGTGGCGTGAACTCGGCCTCCACGTCGCCGCGCTCCCTGATGCGCTCCGGTGAGGACTGGGTGCCGTGGAACTCGCCGACCCACCCGGACCGCCCGGACGCCCCCAACCGCGACATGTCCATCACCGTCGGCTGGAATGCGGCCGTCGAAGCCGGTGTGACCCGCGAGGAGATGGACGCGTGGGCGCTGCGCTCGCACCGCAACGCGATCGCCGCCATCGACGAGGGCCGGTTCAAGGAGGAGATCGTCCCGATCGAGACTCCGCACGGGTTGTTCGCCGTCGACGAGCATCCGCGCCGCGACACCACCCTCGAGAAGCTTGCTTCCCTCAAGGTCCTGCACCCGGAGATCGAAGGTTTCAGCATCACCGCCGGCAACGCGTGCGGCGCGAACGACGCCGCTGCGGCCCTCGCGATCGCGAGCGACAGCCTCGGCCTGCCCGCACTCGGCTACATCCGGTCGTGGGCGTCGGTCGCGGTCGATCCCGCCCGCACCGGACTCGCTCCGGTGCAAGCGATCCCGAAGGCGCTGCGTCGCGCCGGTATGACCTTCTGCGACGTCGATCTGTTCGAGATCAACGAGGCGTTCGCCGCGATGTGCGTGGCGACCATCAAGCTCCTCGACATCGATCCCGACAAGGTCAACGTCAGCGGCAGCGGCTGCGGTCTCGGGCACCCGGTCGCCGCGACCGGGGCGCGCATGCTCGTGACCCTGGTGCACGAACTGCGCCGCCGCGGCGGCGGAGTCGGCGTGGCCGCGATGTGCGCGGGCGGAGGTATGGGCTCGGCCACGGTCATCGAGGTGCCCGCTCCGTGACAGCCGCAGCAACGAGCAACGGATCCGGTGCGCCGTGACGATCGACGAACTCCTCGCCGCCGCGCGCACCGGATCCGTGCGCGCGGCGGGACGGCTGCTGACGATGGTCGAGGACGACCGGCGCGACGAGGTGCTCGCCGCTCTCGACCCGGTGCCCGTGCGGGTGGTCGGGGTGACCGGACCACCCGGCGCCGGTAAGTCGACGACCGTCGGTGTGCTCGTCACCGCATACCGCGAGCGCGGATTCCGGGTCGCGGTGCTCGCCGTCGACCCGTCCTCCCCGTACAGCGGGGGAGCGCTGCTCGGCGACCGGATCCGCATGGCCGCCCACGTCAACGACCCCGATGTGCTGATCCGTTCGCTCGCGGCGCGCGGCCATCTCGGCGGCCTGTCCGCCGCGGTACCCGCCGCGATCCGCTTGCTCGCCGCACTCGGCTACGACGTGGTGCTGCTCGAGAGCGTCGGGGTCGGACAGTCCGAGATCGAGATCGCGGCGGTCGCCGATCCGACGGTCGTGCTCCTCAACCCCGGTGGCGGCGACGCGATCCAGGCCGCGAAGGCCGGTCTGCTCGAGGTCGCCGACCTGCTCGTGGTGAACAAGGCGGACCGCGAGGGCGCCGATCGGACGGTCCGGGATCTGAAGGCGGAGACGGACGTTCCGATCCTCATGCTCGTCGCGTCGAAGGGCGAGGGCGTCGACGCGCTGATGGATGCGATCGAACTGCATCAGCGCGCCGACAGCGGGGAACGCCGCGCCGCCCGGGCACGGTCCCAGATCCTGTCCCTGGCCCTGTCGCAGCTGCGTTCGCTGCCGGAACTCGACGATCTGGCCGCCGCGGTCGCGGACGGGAGCACCGATCCGTACAGCGCGGCCGCGCGGCTGCTCGGCCGTCCCTGAGGTTTTCGCTCACCCCAGGGCGGCGAGCACCTGCGGCAGCTCGGCGGTGGTGCGGATGCCCGGCGCCGCCGCGCACACCACCGGCACGGCGTTCACCGCCCGGTTCGCGGTGTAGGAGGGGGACACGGCGCTCATCCGCTCCAAGGGGATCGGGAAGCGGATGTCGATGTCGAGCGGTGCATCGCCGGCGACGTCGATGTGCCATCCCGTCGGACGGATGTCCCAGTCGACGTCGACGTCGGTGGTGCAGTACCAGGTCGCGCGGAACCGGAGGAGCGCTCGTCCGTCGCGCATACCTGTGACCGTGATCCGCTGTGCGGCAACGGTACCTGGCTCGATTGTGCCCGCCGCGATGATGACCTGCGTGCGTGCCGTGGCGAATTCGCCGTGGGCTTCGACGGAATCGAACCGCAGCCCGAGTGCGTCGGCGACCGAGTGCAGCGACGGGCCGAAGTTCGACCGGATGTGGTCGATGCGGTAGTCCTCGAAGGTGGCCGGCTCGCGACCGAAACCCATGATGTCGAACAGGATTCCGGGTGAATTGCGCTGCGAGAGGTCGGCGTACTCGTCGATCGCGAGCCGGTCGAGCTTGCGCTGGATCGAGGTGAGTACGAACGGCAGTGCCTCGGTGACGAATCCCGGGCTGCTTCCGGTGCTGTGGATCGACGTGCCGCCGAGCGCGCACGCGTCCTCGACCTCGGCGCGGGCCGACGGATCCATCGCCGTCGGGTGGTGGAACTCGCCGCGGGTGGTGACGATGTTGCTGCCGGAGGCGAGGATTCGGCACACCTCGTCGAGATCGAACAGGCGCGGCATGTACAGCACACAGTCCGCGCCGAGTGCGAGAACGTCGTCGATGTCCGTGGTCGCGGTGACGCCGGTCGGGTCCGTGCCGCAGAGGTCGCCGGCGTCGCGACCGGCCTTCTCCGGTGTGTGGACGTACAGCCCGGCCAGTTCCAGGTTCGGATGCCCGATGACCCCGCGCAGGGCACGCGTGCCGATGTTGCCGGTGGCCCACTGGACCACCCGGTACGTGTGTTCCGGCACGGATAGGCCGACAGCGTTGTCGGACAAGGCTTTCGGATCCAACGAAACCTCGATCGGGTCAGGGGCGGGGCAGGCGGAGCAGGGCTTCCTGCGCGAAGGAGGCGACGAGCGTCCCCTTCTCGTCGAGCACGTCGCCCCGGCCGAAGCACCGGCCGTGGGCGATGAGCGGGCTGTGCTGACGCACCAGCAGCCATTCGTCGGTGCGGAACGGACGATGGAACCACAGGGTGTGGGAGGTGACGGCCGAGGTGAAGACGGTGCCGTTGCCGGTCTGGGCCAGGCCCTCGAGCGGTCGCAGGGCGGTTCCGATGAGGGTCAGATCGGTTGCGTACGCGGTCAGGGCCGGGGCCAGCGCGGGATCGACTTCCGGTGTGCGCATCCACATTTCGTACTCGGGCGGCGAGGACTCGTACGAGTTGAGATCCTCGGTCGTCCGGATCTCCCACGGGATGAGGTCGACGCGGGCACGGTCGTTCTCGCCGAGCACCGGCGGAACGGACTCGACGGTCTGTAGTTCGGGGCCGTCCTCGCCCACGTGCATCGAAACCGACGCGGTGCCGATGACACCCGACGACTGGCTCGCGACGATGCTCAGCGTGGCGAACGAACGTCCCTCGTGCTGGCGGGTGACCTCGTAGCGGACGGGTTCCGACGCCTTGCCCTCGCGGGGGAACAGGGCGTGCAGCGACTTGATGCGCTTCGTCGGGCACGCGGCCTCCGCGGCGCGGACGAACTGGCCGAGGAGTTGACCGCCGAACAAACGGTGGTATTCGAGTTGCTGGTTCGTTCCCTCGAACACCGCCGATGTCGCGGGGGTGTCGCTGTCGGGAAGGTCTGCCGAGGCGTCGGCGCGCAGCTCGAGGCAGGCCAGAAGGTCGTTCCAGAGATCGGGCACGCCGCCAGTGTAAGCGAACTATCCCCGATTGAGAATACGATTCTCGCCGACGATTCCTCAGTTACCGGCGAATCCGCGGGAGCAGAAGGTCCAGACTTCCTCGGCCGAGATCGGCTTGATGGTCGCGTCGTCGGGGGCGCCCGCGGACTGTGCGATGAACATGACGGTCTGCATCGTCATCGCGGCCAGTCGGCGCGGGTTGGCGCCTGGGCGCAGCTCGCCGGAGGCGGCGACCTTCTCCATCAGCTCGGTGAACAGCGCGAGCATCGAGGAGTGCGCGACCTTGACCTCGGCGGGATGCGTGAGCAGCAGCTGCGGCGCGAAGTCGGTGAACAGCGGACGCTGCGCGCTCGGGTCGGGCCGGCAGAACTCGAACAGCAACTCGACCGCCACGCGGAGCTGGTCGAGCGGCGCGTCCTGGCCGGACGCCGCGGCGCGGATCTGGTCGGCGGAGCGGCTGAGGGCGTCCTCGAAGAGCGCGAGCAGCAGCTCGTGCTTGCCGTCGAACTGCAGGTAGAAGCTGCGCAGCGACTGCTTGGACCGGTCCACGACCTCCTGCACGGTGAAATCCGTGCTGCCCTTTTCGGCGATGATCGATTGAGCCGCGTCGAGGAAGCGCTGCACTCGCTGTTCGGCCCGGATCTTGGCGGTCCTGATGGAGCGCTCGACTGCGCGCTGCTTCCAGGCCGGCTCTTCGCTGGGGCCGGTCACCACCGGCTCTGTTCTGTGACACGTGTACCGAACATGCGAGCAACTGTACCGGAGAGTTTCCTTGCGCAGTGCGCCGACTGCGCCTGTGTCGCCGATAAATAGAGACTATTACTTTCGTCAAGCGAGAATGTTATTCTCGCATCGACATCGTGCACCACAGCTCAGCCAAGGAGGCAGGCCGGGATGCTCTTCGAGTTCGACTCCGATCAGCGGCTATGGCAGAAGACCGTCCGTGAGGTCACGGCCAAGGAATGCTCGCCCACGCTGGTCCGCAACATCGTCGACAGCGGCGCCGACCCGTCCCCTCTGTGGAAGACCTACATCGACCTCGGATGGACCGCACTGACGGACCCGGACACCACGGTCGAACTCGCCATCGTCCTCGAGGAGCTGGGCCGGGCGACCGACCCCACTCCCTATCTCGCGACGATGACCCAGTTCGCTCCTCTTGCACCGGGGTTCGACGATGCCGGACTCGCCGGTGCCGCGATCTACAAGGGTGTGGGCGTGCGCCGCGAGGGCGACGAGTGGATCCTCGACGGCACCGCGCACCACGTCCTCGACGGCGACCGTGCCGACCGGCTGGCCGTCGTCACCGAGGCGGGGGTGTTCGTCGTGCCGGCCGAGCAGGCCGTCGTCGCACGGAGCCCGGTCTTCGACCCGGTGCTGCACCTCGCCGAGGTGGCGTTCCGGGGAGTCCGGATCTCCGAGGACCGGCGCGTCGACGTGGACGTGGAGCCGGCCCGCCACCTGGCACTGACCGGGCTCGCGCTGACCGTCGTCGGTGCGTGCCAACGGATCCTCGACATGGTGCTCGGGCACGTCCGGGAACGTCAGCAGTTCGGAGTTCCGATCGGCTCGTTCCAGGCGGTCAAGCACAAGGCCGTCGACATGCACGTTGCGATCGAACGGGCACGCGCGCTGGCCTACTACGCGGCCCTGACGATCGCGGAGAACGATCCCCGCCGGCGCGTGGCCGCGTCGATGGCCAAGGCCGCCGCGGGCGAATGCCAATCCGTGGTGTTCCGCAACGGCATCCAACTGTTCGGTGCCATGGGATTCACCTGGGAGAACGACCTTCAGTTCGCGCTCAAGCGCGCCAAGGCCGGCGAGCATCTGCTCGGGGGTGCGGCAGAGCATCGGGCGCTGATCGCCGAGGAGTACCGTGCAACTCACCTTTGATGCCGATGTCGAGGACTTCCGCGCCGAGTTCGTGGCCTTCCTCGAGGAGAACCTGCCCGACGGCGCCGCCACCGGCGTCCGCCCCGGCTCGAGCGCGGATGTGCCGGACTGGGCCCGCCCGTGGCAGCGGCTGCAGTTCGACAACGGCTGGCTGCTGCCGGGCAACCCGCCCGAGTTCGGTGGACGCAACGCCACGATCCTGCAGCAGTACGTGCACCTCGAGGAACTGTCCCGCCGCCGGATCTACCACAGCTTCAACCCGCAGGGACTCGGGATCATCGCCGCGTCGATCCTGTCGTTCGGCACGCCGGAACAGAAGCAGCGCTGGGCCGTTCCGATCCTGCGCGCGGAGATCACCGCAGCACTGGGCATGAGCGAACCCGGCGCCGGATCCGATCTCGCGGGTTTGCGCACCAGGGCGGTGCTCGACGGTGATCACTTCGTCGTCAACGGGCAGAAGGTCTGGACGTCCGGCGCACACGACGCGGACGTGCTCCTCACCTTCGTGCGGACGGATCCGGATGCGCCCAAGCACAAGGGAATCAGCGTGCTGTTGATTCCGACGGACACACCCGGTGTCGTGCGGCGCCCGTTCGCCTCGGTCGCGTCGTCGGAGGACTTCGACTTCAACGAGGTCTTCTTCACGGACGTGCGGGTGCCCGCGGAGAATCTGATCGGCGAACTCAACGGGGGCTGGGGCGTCGCGAACGGCGCGCTGGGGCACGAACGTACGCTGCTCTGGCTCAGTTTCGCGGACCGCCTCCAGGATCTGGTCGAGGACTTCCGGCCGCTCACGGTGCTCGACCGCGATCGGTACGCGACCCTCGCGATGGACCTGCAGAGCCTGCGGCTGCTGGGTTCGGCCGCGCTGGCGCGGGCCGCCCGCGGTGAACAGGACGTCGCGGCCCTGTCGGTGCTCAAGCTGCTCGGATCCGAAGCGGTGCAGTCCGCATCCGAACACGCACTCGACGCGGCGGGGGAGGACGGTCTCGTCCACCCGAACTGGACGGCACCGTTCAATCCCTGGAACAACGACCACTTCTCGACCGGCTGGTTCGAGCGTTACGTCCGCAGTTTCGCGGGCACCATCGCCGGTGGTACGTCGGAGATTCAGAGGACCATCGTCGCCGAGCGTGTGCTCGGCCTTCCCCGGGGGTGAGGTTGCAGCCGTGTACATCCTGTACGAGGTAGCCGACAAGATCGCCACGATCACGCTCAACCGTCCCGAGGCGGCCAACGCCCAGAACGCGGAGTTGCTCGACGAACTCGACGCCACCTGGATGCGTGCCGCCGCCGACCCGGACGTCTCCGTCATCGTGTTGCGGGCGGAGGGCAAACACTTCTCCGCCGGACACGATCTCGGCACCAAGGTTCCCGACGATCTGAAGATCACGCTCGAACTGATCTACTCCAACGAGAGTCGCCGCTATCTCGAGTACTCGTTGCGCTGGCGGAACATCCCGAAGCCGTCGATCGCCGCCGTCCAGGGTCGCTGCATCGCCGGTGGGCTGCTGCTGTGCTGGCCGTGCGACCTCATCATCGCGTCCGAGGACGCGTCCTTCTCCGATCCCGTCGTCCTGATGGGAATCGGCGGGGTCGAATACCACGGGCACACATGGGAACTCGGTCCACGCAAGGCCAAGGAGATCCTGTTCACGGGCCGCCCGGTCACCGCGCACGAAGCCGAGCAGACCGGGATGGTCAACAAGGTCGTGCCCCGCGACCGTCTCGACGAGGAGACCCGCGCACTCGCGACGAAGATCGCGTCGATGCCTCCGTTCGGGCTGCGGCAGGCCAAGCGTGCCGTCAATCAGACCCTGGACGTGCAGGGCTTCTACGCGGCCATCCAGTCGGTGTTCGACGTCCACCAGACCGGTCACGGCAACGCGCTGAGCGTCGGTGGATTCCCGATCCTGGTGAACCTGGACGAGATGAAGTCGAAGATCGAGTAACGTCGCCCGCATCCGCTGCCGGACCATCTGGACGGCAACGGAATTCGAGGGGCGAAAAGGCCTTCCCGGGGCGAGTCGGCAACGTACTCTCGCAGGGACCTGGGGGGAAGTTCCAACACAGTGGTGGACGAAACCGGTTCGTCCACCGGAGAGGATCCGTCATGCGCGTTTCGAACATCCGTCGTGCTGTCGCCACCTTCGGGATGGTGGCGGTTGCGGCCGTCACCCTCGTGGGCTGCAGCAGCGACGACGACAGCTCCAGCGACAGCACCACGACCACGGCGACCACCACGACCGAGACGACCGAGGCCACCGCCACCGAGACGACCACGGCGGCTGCAGCCGGTGAAGCGGCGGATCCGGCGACGACCGAGGCCGTCACGAACGCCTACGTCACGTTCTTCAACGGCGCCACCCCGCCGGCCGAGCGTGCCGCGCTCGTCGAGAACGGCGACGTGTTCCTGCCGACGCTCGAAGCGATGACATCGAACCCGCAGGCCATGGCCACGACCGCGACGGTCGAGGGCGTGACCCTCTCCGACCCGGAGAACGCCGACGTCAAGTGGACGCTGCTCATGAACGGTGCTCCCGTGCTTCCGGACCAGTCCGGCAACGCCATCCAGCAGGACGGCACGTGGAAGGTCAGCGCGACCACCTTCTGCACGCTGCTCGCGATCCAGGGCGGCGGCGCTCCCGTCCCGGGCTGCTGATCCCGTAACACGAAGGAGGGGCGCCCGCACCGCGGGCGCCCCTCCTTCGTGCTTCCGAGGTTCTACAGGTGGACGAGACGCGGAGCCGAACCCGTCGACCGGATGAAAGCACCGGCCTCGCGGGTGAGTTCGCGTGCACTGCCGAGCAATCCGTCGAGGACCAGCGCCCGGCGGATGTGCCGGTGCAGGTCGTGTTCGGCGGTGAATCCGATCCCGCCCAGCACCTGCTGGCAGTGGCGGGCCGCCGTCAGCGCGGCCTTCCCTGCCGCGGCCTTCCCCAGCAGCGATCCGAGGTCGTCGGTCGCGGCGAGCAGCGTCGCCTCGGCACCCTCGATCGCGACGAGGGTCTCGGCGAGCCGGTGTCGCACCGCCTGGAACGCCGCGACGGGCGTGCCGAACTGGGTGCGGTCGAGGGCGTGGGTTCGCGCGAGCGACAACATGGTCCGGCTCGTCCCCACCAGCCACCAGCCGAGCGCACGCCGGCCGGCGGCGATCGCCGCGGGGTCGAGTTCCTCGCCCGCGTCGGCGGTGTGGAGCGGGATCTCCTCGTCGAGAGCGGTGCCGGCGGTGCCGGTGCGTTCCCACACGATCCATCTGCCGCCCGCGAACGGCAACGGGAGGGTTCCGGCGATGGGCAGTCCGGCCGCGTGCAGTACGACGTCGTTGATCACCGGGGCGTGCGCGCCCATCTCGCCGAGCAGTCGGAACACCAGTGGGATCGCGACGTCGGGCATCTCGGTGAGCATGTCGCCCCAGCCGAGATCGGCCAGCGCCGAATCGAGTTCGTGCGCGGGTGTGGAGGTCATGGTCCCGCGCAGGGCGTCGCCCAGCAGTGCCAGTTCCTCGGCCTGCGCGGCGTCGGCGACGGTGGTGGCGTCGGTCATCGATCCCTCCCCAGGTCGAGCAGGCGGCGCGCGATGATGTTGCGCTGGATCTCGGCCGTGCCGCCGTAGATCGTGGCGGCCCTCGAGTACAGGAATTCCGGTCGCCACAGAGAATCCTCGAGTTCGAGGACACCCGGCAGCAGATCGCGCACGGTGTCGAACAACTGCTGTTCGGCCGTTGCCAGCAGCACCTTGTCGATCGAGGTCTCCGGTCCGAGCGCGGCGCCTTCGGCGAGTCGCTGCTGGGTCAGGCGCGACCGGCAGCGCACCGTGTGCAGCGCCAGATACGCCGAGCCGAGATCGTCGTCGGCATCGAGTTCGGTCTCGTCGAGCAACTTGTCCAGACGCGTGAACAGGTACGCGATCCGGTGCCAGAAACACGTCGAGCGTTCGTGCGGCAGCAGGTCCATCGCGACCCGCCAACCGTCGCCCGGCCGGCCGAGCATGCGGTCCGCGGGCACCACGACGTCGTCGAAGTACACCTCGGCGAACTCGTCGATGCCGTGCATCGTGCGCAGCGGCTTGACGGTGATGCCGGGGGTGTCCATGTCGACGAAGAATGCGGTGATCCCGTCGTGGCCGGGCGCGGTGCGGGTGAGCAGCACACAGCGGGATGCGTACTGCGCCAGGCTCGTCCAGACCTTCTGGCCGTTGATCACCCACTCGTCGCCGCGTTGCACGGCGCGGGTGCTCAGCGACGCGAGGTCGCTGCCCGAGCCGGGCTCGGAGAAGCCCTGGCACCACTGTTCGCGACCGCTGAGCAACAGCGGAACCATCTCCGCGGCGAGTTCGGGTCGGGCGTAGGAGATCATCGTCGGCGCGAGGACCTCGATCATCGAGTAGATCCCCGGTTCGGCCAGGTCGCGGGTGGCGACCTCCTCGCCGAGCACGGCCCGCAGCACCGCGTCGCCCCCGAGACCGCCGACCTCGACGGGCCAGCCGTACCGCATCCAGTCCGCGTCGAACAGTGCCCTGCGCACCCGGCCCAGTTGCGCCACCTGACCGTCGAGCGAATGGTCCGGCGGCGGGGTCAGGTCGTTCTCGTCGAGCCAGGCGCGCAGGGCGGACCGGAACTCGTCGACGTTCATGCCGACGGCTCGAAGGCGTGCGGGATACCCGAGTCGTGGGCCCCGCTGCGACGCTGGAAGGTCATGGACCGGGTCTTCAGACGCCAGCCGTCCTCGGTGCGGACGTAGGTGTCGCTGTAGTACCCGATGCGCATGTTGTGGGTCGTCTGGTCGACGAAGCACAGCGGCTGGGTTCCGGTCGCGGTGTCGCCGTCGAGCTCGACGAGGGCGGTGCCCGTCATGAACAGGCCCTTCGGTGCCGCGGCGACCAACTCGGGGAACTGGTCGAGCGTGAAGGCATCGCCGAAGGCTCTGTAGGTGCCGTCGGGGGTGAAGACCGCCATGACACCCTCGACGTCGTTCTTGGTCATGTTGACCGCGTACCGCGCGAGGAGCTGGTTGATCTCGACGAGGTCGTCAGTTGTTGACATAGACTTTTCCGCCTTTCATGACGAACTGCACGTTCTGCGTGACGGTGATGTCCTCGAGCGGGTTGCCCGGGACGCCGACGATGTCGGCGAGCAGGCCCTCGGCCAGCCGGCCGCGGTCGGTGACATCGATCAGTTCGGCGGCCGTGATCGTCGCGGCGCGCAGCGCGTCCAGTGCGGACATGCCGCGGTCGACCAGCGCGACGAGTTCGTCCGCGTTCTTGCCGTGGGGGATGGCCGGTGCGTCGGTGCCGAGCGCGATCTTCACGCCCGCCTCGTAGGCCGCCTTGACCGAGGTGCGGGCCTTGGGGAACATCTCGGCGGCCTTGGCCTGCAGATCCGGCGGCGCGTGCGAGACGTCCATCGCGTCGGCGAGCCGGGTGGTGGGAACCAGATAGGTGCCGGCGGCGACCATCTTGTCGATCGCGTCGTCGTCGATGAGGAATCCGTGTTCGATGCAGTCGATTCCGGCGGCGACGGCCGCGCGGACGGCGTCCGCGCCGTGGGTGTGCGACGCGACGCGCAGACCGCGCCGGTGCGCCTCGTCGACGATCGCGCGCAGCTCCTCGTCGGAATAGTGCTGTGCGCCCGGTGTTCCGGTGTGCGACATGACGCCACCCGAGACACAGACTTTGATGAGCTTGGCCCCGTGCTTGATCTGGTAGCGAACCGCCTTGCGGACCTCGTCGACACCGTTGGCGATGCCTTCCTCGATGGTCAGGTCCAGCACGCCGGGGGCGAACGCCGCGAACATCGTCGGATCGAGGTGACCACCGGTCGGGGTGATCGCGTGACCGGCCGGGACGACCCGCGGGCCGTCCACCCAGCCCGCGTCGATGGCCTTGCCCAGCGCGACGTCGAGCAGGTAGCCGCCGGTCTTCACGAACAGGCCCAGGTTGCGGACCGTGGTGAAACCGGCGCGGAGGGTGCGCCGGGCGTTGCCGACCGCGCGGAGCATACGCAGCGGGGGATCGTCCTGGACCGTGGAGTAGACGGGTTTCTCGCCGCGCCCGCCCATGAGCAGGTTGACTTCCATGTCCATCAGGCCGGGCAGGAGGATCTGGTCGCCGAGATCGACGACCTCGCCTTCGGGTTCACCGCCGATCCCGACGATCTTGTCGTCTTCGACGCGGATGATGCCGGGGCGCACGATCTTTCCGCTGTCGACATCGAGAAGGCCGGCGGCCTTGAGTGTAATCACCGCTACACCACCGGTTCTCGGATGACTTCGGCCCGGCTGCCTTCGGCTGGTTTCGGGAAATGGGGCACGGGTCCACCTTCCTGTCCGAGCTCGTCGCCTCGGCGAACCCGAGCTCATCCAATCTCATTCATGAGAATGGCACTCTCATTCATTGACTATCAGATTTCCACAGTTGTCGGGGGGCGTCAACGTCCGGGGAATGTGTCCGGTGAAGGTGTCGGCCGAAAGGTCCCGGACGAACGGAACCGTCCCCCCGCGGCGCATCGGCTGCGGGGGGACGGTTCGTCGTGCGTCGGGCGTCAGACCACCGGTTCGTGGATGATTTCGGCCCAGGCCGCGCCGCTGTCGGGGACGCGGGGCTGCTTCCAGACTTCGACGGGGAAGGAGACCATGATGAGCGACTGCATCAGGTGCACGAGGGCGCGGGCGTCGTCGGGCAGGTCGTCGTAGTCGAATTTGTCGCAGTAGGTGATGGCGTCCTCGATGCGCGGGAATGCGGCGTCGTAGAACTTCTGCATCTCGGGCATGGTGGAGGCCAGGCGCTTTGCGTAGCGCTCGGGTTCGGTGGCCAGGACCCAGTCGGCAGCGAAAGGTTCGAGGTCGGCGAATTCAGTTGGCAGCAGCGCCATCACGGTACTCCTTGACGTAGTCTCCGACGGTCTTGTGCAGGTGGCGGAGGAGGATTTCCTGATCGCAGAGCGGGAAGTCGGTGACGGTGCGGGTGCCGATCATCGTCTGCGTCGCTTCGAGGGTGTTGGCGTCCTGCAGTGCGTACTCCTTGAAGGTGACCGCGGCCAGTTCGTGGGCGAGGCGTTCGCGGACGTTCTTCGGGGGCACGAAGTAGAGGTTGGCCTCGAAGATGTGGCGATCCGGGGCGGTGGGCCAGTAGTGGTAGGTCAGGTACCAGCCCGGTGCCCAGATGAGCAGGGTCATGTTGGGGAAGAACTCCCAGGAGTCCTGGCCCCAGACCGGGTACTTGCCGGGGTTGATGCCTTCGGGCAGTTCGTCGCCGGAGATGCCGGGGATGTCGGGGCGGTCCCAGGGTCCGAACAGGCCCGAGCGCAGGACACGTTCGATGGGCTTGACCATGTTCAGGTCCTTGGGCGGGGCCATGCCGCCCCAGGAGGAGATCATCGAGTGCGGCGACTGGATGTCGTAGTGCAGTGCCTCGTAGCCGTAGCCGGCGAGCTTCTCGGCTTCGTCCTTGGTCGCCTGCTTCATGTGCAGGATCGGGGCGTGGTAGAACTCGGCGAAGGCGTCGATGAACAGCTTCCAGTTGGAGCCGATCTCGGCCCGGTAGCTGTAGACTTCGGTCATCTTGTCGAACGGGTAACCTTCGATGCCCTTGGCCAGCGGGCCGAGGTATTCGTCGAGGGGCTGGGCGTTGTCGTCGAGGTTGATGAAGATGAAGCCCTGCCAGATCTCGCAGCGCACGGACTTGAGTCCGTAGTCCTGCTTGTCGAGGTCGAAGAACTCGCCCTCCTGCTGCACGAAGGTCAGATCGCCTTCGAGGCTGTAGCGCCAGGCGTGGTACTTGCAGGTGAACTGCTTGCAGCTGCCGGCGACCTCCTCGCCGGGAAAGTCGTTCCAGACCAGCTTGTTTCCGCGGTGGCGGCACAGGTTGTGGAAGGCGCGGATCTCACCGTCGTTGCCCTTGACGATGATCAGCGAGGTGCCGGGGCCGGCGGAGGGCAGTTCCTTGGTGAAGTAGCTGCCCTTGCGGGGCAGCTTCTCGACACGGCCGACGTTGAGCCAGGTGCGCTTGAAGATCGCGTTGCGCTCGTCCTCGAAGAACTGCGGATCGTACGAGTCGGTGTAGTCGACCGGTGCGGTGCCGAGCTCGGGCCAGTGTTCGGTCCAGCTGCCTTCGGCTGGTTTCGGGAAATGGGGCACGGATCTACCTTTCCTGTCCGGGCTCGGTGTCGTGTCCGAGTCCGATACCGAATGTGTTGAAAGCCATGGCCATGAGGCCGTAGCCGCCGACCGTGAAGATGAAGTCCATTCGCTGCCGCTTGTCGAGCCGCTCGCCGAGCGCGTTCCACGTCTGCTCGGAGAGCCGGTTCTTGTCCTCGAGTTCGTCGACCGCGGCGAGCAGGGTGCGTTCGAACTCGTCGGTGGCCTCACCGATGCGTGCTGCCTCGATCTCGTCGAGGGTCAGCCCGGCTTCCTGCGCGATCGGGACGTGGTGCTGCGATTCGTACTCGCAGTCGCGGCGGTGCGCGACCCGCAGGATCACGAGCTCCCGCAACCGCGGCGGCAGTGTCGACCGCCACAGCAGATAGACGCTGAAGCCGAGGAACGCCTTGGTCAGGTCCGGGTGATGCGCGAGCGCGGACAGGGCCGTGCCGGCTCCTTCCGGATTCTGGCGATCCCGCGCGAGCATCCCGATGAACGCTGCTCGCGTCTTGTCGTCCCACTCCTCTGCAGGGAGCGGCGGAAGCAGGGCCATGCACCAACCTCCTCTCGTCGGCGAGAATTACATTCTCATTTCTGCTCAGTAGGTTTCCAGGCTTTTGCCGGATAGTCAACGTCCGGTCTGAAGACGCAGGTGGGCGGCCTGCCACCGGAGTGCTCCGGCATCTCGTCCGGATGATCCAGGGGGTGAGGTCCGCGAATCTCCTCCCCGCTCCGGACCAGTAGAATATGTTGATTCTCCTACAGCGAGAGGCTAGTTTCCCTATCAGGCGAGAGCACTATGGCCTCGGGAATTCCCGGCGCAACCGCGGCCCTGCGGACGGCGTCGCTCTCCTGTCAATTACCGGTCGGCCCGAACGGGCCTGCAGGGGGAGGAAGAACGTGAAACTACAGCAGACTCCGGTACCCGAGGTGCGTCGACGAATTGTCGCGGGCACCGGACGGGCCGCCGTGGCGCTGGCCGCGATCGCGGTGCTCGTCGCCGGGTGCGGCGGCCGCACCGGATCCGAGACTGGTGGAGGCGACGACCGCAGCGGTGGCGGATCGTCGGCGCTCTCCGCGGACTTCGGTGACCTGACCGAGGTGTGCCAGGAGGGTGACGCCTCGACGGCCTCCGCACAGGGCGTCACCGCCGAGCAGATCGAGGTCGGCGTCTTCACCGACATGGGGTTCACCAAGAACCCCGAATTCGTCGATGCGGCAAAGGTGTTCACGTCCTGGTGCAACGACAACGGCGGCATCAACGGCCGCACCCTCGTCGCCAACACCCGCGACGCCAAGCTGATGGAACCGCGCCAGCGCATGATCGAGGCCTGCCGTGAGGACTTCGCCCTCGTGGGCGGCGGTGCTGCGCTCGACGCCCTCGGCGTCAAGGAGCGCCTGAACTGCCTGCTTCCGACCTTCACGGCCCAGACCGTGCAGGAAGGTGCCGCCGGCGCCGACCTCGAGATCAGCGCCTCGCCGGCGAAGATCCCCGGATACGACAACTACGCCGGATTCCGTGAGTGGGTGATCAACGAGGCCTACCCCGAGTCCAAGTCCGCGATCGGCGCGATCAACGGCGACTCGGCCGTCACCAAGGTCGTCGGCGCGATCACCCAGGAGACCTTCGAAGCGCTGGGCGCGACCATGGTCTACAACGAGTTGTACCCGGCGATGGGTGTCTCGGACTGGACCCCCTACGCGCAGGCCATCAAGAGCAAGGGCGTCAAGGGCCTGGTCTTCATGGGCAGCTTCGACCAGCTCGCCAAGCTCGAAGAGGTCCTGACCAACATGGACTACAAGCTCGACTGGATCGACGCGAACAACAACGCCTACAACGCGCAGTTCATCGACCTCCTCGGCCGCTCCGCGGAGTACCAGAACAACCTCGTCGACCTCGGCGGCATGGCACCGCTCGAAAGCGACGAGCCCGCCGTCGAGCAGCTGAAGGAGCTCTACGCCAAGTACGCGCCCGACGCGCAGATCACCCTGCCCGCGATGCGCGCCTGGTCGTCCTGGCTGCTATTCGCCAAGGCCGCAGCCGCCTGCGGTGACGAACTCACCCGTGCATGTGTGTACGAGACCGCGCGTGAGGAGACCGCGTGGACGGGTGGCGGACTGCACGCGCCGTCGGATCTGCAGACGCCGCTGCCGCCGAAGGCGTGTTTCAACGTCGAAAAGGCGACCCCGGACGGTTGGGAGCCCGCCGATTTCAACCCGGACAACGGTCTGTACCGGTGTGACCTCCCGCCGCGCAAGATCACGCAGGACTTCGGAGCGCCGCTGACGCTCGCGGAAGTCGGCAAGAGCATGAGCGACGTCCAATAATGGAACAGTTCATCACCTTCGGGATCGTCGGCCTCACCACGGCCGCGGTCTACGCGATCATCAGCAGTGGCCTGGTCGTCACGTACACGACCACCGGCGTGTTCAACTTCGCGCACGGGGCCACGGGCATGATGGCGGCCTTCGCCTACTGGCAGCTCAGCGTCGGCTGGGGCTGGCCTGTGTGGCTCTCGGTCGCCGTCGTGCTGCTGGTGCTGGCGCCGGCGTTCGGTCTTCTGGTCGAACGGTTGCTGCGTCCGGTTCAGAGACTCGGCGAGGCCGAGAAGCTCGTCATGACCATCGCGATGCTCAGTGGTCTGATCGCGCTGGCCCGCTGGATCTGGAACCCCATCAAAGCCCGATCGCTGCCGACGTTCTTCAACGAGCAGCAGGCGTTCCACATCGGCTCGGCGACGATCACCTGGCACCAGGCACTGACGATGATCGTCGCGGTCGCGGTGGCGCTGGGCCTGCGCGTGCTGATGTTCAACACGCGCACCGGTGCCGAGATGCGGGCGACGGTCGACGACCGCGCGCTCGTCGGTCTCACCGGCGCGGACCCGGTCCGCGCCAACCGCGTCGCCTGGATCCTCGGAACCGTGCTGGCGGCCCTCGGCGGCGTGCTCATCGCCCCGATGGTCGCGCTCGAGGCCACCCAGCTGTCGTTGCTGATCGTCAGCGCCTACGCGGCGGCGATATTCGGGCGGCTGAAGAGCCTGCCGATGACGTTCGTCGGTGCGGTCGTGGTCGGGTGCATGGAGGCCTACATGGCCGGCTACCTGCCGCAGAACGACTACCTGCCGGGCCTGCGTCTGGCCGCACCGGCGATCCTCCTGCTGCTCGCGCTGCTGCTGTTCCCGCACGGCCGTCTGCGGGGCCGCGACCGGAACCTCAGCCAGGTGCCGGTGCCCACGGTGCGAGGGACGTTCGCGTTCGCGGGTGTGATCGTCGCGTTCGGCATCATCCTCGCCACCGTGCTCGGCGAGGGCGATCTCATCACCTACGGGCAGATCTTCGCGTTCGGTGTGATCGCGATGTCCTTCGTGCCGCTGGTCGGCTACGCCGGGCAGATCTCTCTCGCCCAGCTGAGCATGGCGGGGATCGGTGCGATCGTGTGCGCGCATCTGGGGGCGGACGGACAGTGGTGGGCACTGCTCGCCGTGATGGTCGTCTCCGGCGTCGCCGGTGCGATCGTCGCGATCCCGGCGCTGCGGTTGTCGGGTGTGTATCTCGCGCTCGGCACTGCGGCGATCGCGGTCGTGCTGGACCGGTGGATCTTCTCGATGCCCTCCTTCGAGGTGTTCGGGATGGAGATCGCGTTCTTCAACCAGGGTTCGATCGATCTGGTCGGGCCGAGCCTGCTCGGCTTCCAGGTCGACACCCCGGCGGAACTGACCGTGTTCGCGGCGATCTGCCTCGCCCTCGTCACCATCGGGGTCGCGGCGCTGCGCCGCGGCCGGCTCGGCCGGCAACTGATCGCGCTGCGCGACAGCGAAGCCGCGTACGCGACCCTCGGCGGCAGCCTGCTGCTGATGAAGACGGTGGTGTTCGCGATCTCCGCCGGCATCGCCGGACTCGGCGGCGCGCTCTACGGGATGCAACTGCAGTCCGTCGCCCCGGAGCAGTTCAATTTCATTGCCGGACTGGGTATCTTCCTCATCGCTGTCGTCGGTGGTCTCGGTGTCGTCGGCAACGGTCTGTTCACCGGCACGATGATCGCCGGACCACTCAACGCGATCGTCGCGCTGTGGCCGGGCGCGCAGAACCTCGTGCAGACCCTGCCCGCCGCGGCCGGACTCGCCTACGGGTCCGGGGCCGTCGACGACGGCGTCGTGCCCTCGATGCGCAAGGAATGGGAAGCGACGTTCCGCGACACTCTCGTCGTCTCGACGCTCGTGGGATGGATCGTCCTGCTGTGGCTGCTGCGCCTCGGCGACGTGATCAACGGGTACGTGTTCTTCGCCGGCATCGTCGCCGGTGTGATCGCCGCCCGCGTCTGGTCGAACTCGCGGCGCAAGGTACCGCCGGGACCGGACGGCTCCGTCGAGGAGATACCCGTCGAGTGGTGGGGCGTGAAACGCCCGTGGACTCCGGAGGATCAGGAGGTGCTCGATCGTGCCGTCGCAACTCGAGGTTGACGACATCGCCGTCGCGTTCGGGGGCCACCGCGCCCTCGACGGGGTCGGGTTGAAAGCCGAACGCGGACAGGTCACCGGGCTCATCGGCCCCAACGGGGCCGGCAAGAGCACCCTGTTCGACGTCATCACCGGGCTGCGCCGGCCCGTGGCGGGACGCGTGTACCTCGACGGACACGACGTCACGCGAGCCGGCCCGGCACGCCGCGCCCGGCACGGCCTCGCCCGCACGTTCCAGCGACTGGAACTGTTCGGCCGGCTCAGCGTCCGCGACAATCTGCTCGTCGCAGCAGAACTCGGCCCGGAACGTCGCCGAGCGCATCAGGTCGCGGACGAGATCATCGACCGCCTCGACCTGCACCACCTCGCCGACACGACGGCCGACGCGCTGTCCACCGGCATGGGCAGGCTCGTCGAGGTCGCGCGGGCGCTCGCGGTCCACCCGAGCCTGATCCTGCTCGACGAACCCGCCGCGGGACAGGACCCGCAGGAGACCGAGCTGTTCGCCGGTCTGCTGCGGGCACTCGCCGACGACGGAACCGCGGTTCTGCTCGTCGAACACGACATGGAACTGGTCATGAACGTGTGCGATCAGGTCTACGTTCTCGACCTCGGCCGGATCATCTCCGTCGGACCACCCGACGTGATCCGCAAGGACGAGAAGGTACTCGCGGCCTACCTGGGGGAAGCATGACAGCCATCCTCGAGTTGCGCGACGCCCGCGCCGCCTACGACGAGATCACCGTGCTGCACGGAATCGACCTGAGCGTCTCCGCCGGGCAGGTGGTGGCCCTGCTCGGCCCGAACGGCGCCGGCAAGACCACCACGCTCAAGGCCGCCGCCGGCGTCCACCCGTTGCGTTCCGGGCAGCTCGTGCTCGGTGGGCGCGACGTCACCGGAGTGGCACCGCGCGACCTGGCACGGGCCGGGGTCTGCCTGATCCCGGAAGGTCGCGGCGTGTTCCCCAACATGTCCGTCCGCGACAACCTGCTGATGATGACGTTCACGGGCACACCCCGCGAGCAGATCGAGGAGGTCGCGTTCTCGCGCTTCCCGATCCTCGCCAAGCGTGCGTCGCAGACCGCCGGGACACTCTCCGGCGGCGAGCAGCAGATGCTCGCACTCGCCCGTGGACTGGCCACCGATCCCGCGGTCCTGCTGCTCGACGAACTGTCGATGGGTCTGGCGCCGCTGGTCGTCGGCCGGCTCTACGACGAGGTCGCCGAGATCGCCCGCAGCGGGGTGGCGGTCCTCGTCGTCGAGCAGTTCGCGAATGCCGTGCTCGACTTCGCAGACCACGCAGCGGTTCTCGTGCGCGGACGCATCCAGAAGCAAGGCCATCCCGACAGCGGTCTCCGATCCGAGCTCGCAGCACTCTACCTAGGGAGTTCCTCATGACCTCGACCGAATCCCGAGCGGACCGATTCACCCGTGAACTGTCCGAGCTGAAGATCCCCGATCCCGCCGCCGGCCGGTCGTCGCTGTGGCTGCGCCTCGGCATCGCCCTCATGGTGATCGGCCCGATCCTCGGAGTGGTGGCATACTTCATGTCGCACAACACGTCCGACGCGCTCGTGCAGCGCGACGCGATCGTGGTCTCGATTCTCGGCGTCGCCGTCGCGATCGTCGGCGCGGCGCTGTACCTGCGCTACTCGCTCACCGGCTTCCTCCGGTTCTGGATGGCACGCCAGTCCTTCGATCTCGGCATGCTCGCCGAGCGTACGTCCGAAAGTGAGGTTGAAGCATGACCACCTCGACTCCGCTCCGCGCCGGAGAACAACTCGCCAGTGCCGAATGCACGGTCCGTGTCGTCGTGGTCCGGGCACCGGCCGACGCCGGGGGAGTGCTGGCGTGCGGTGGGAGCCCGATGGTCCCGGCGACCGGCGGCCGCCCCTCGACCGCCGGCATCACCGATCTCGTCACCCTCATCGGCAAGCGGTACGTCGACGAGAACGACACCCTCGAGGTCCTGTGCACCTCGCCGGGTGTGGGCGAACTGACCTACAACGGAGTTCCGCTGACCGTCAAGGCGGCCAAGGCCCTTCCCGCCTCCGACTGAGTACCGACGATCACGTCCCGTGGGGTCGCCGGACCCGATCCGGCGGCCCCACGAGAAACCGACGAAAGAAGTTGAGAACATGGCTGTGCCCGGTGGCATGAGTTTCGAGCTGACCGAGGACCAGGAACTGATCCGCAAGTCGGTCGCCGAGCTGATGAAGAACTTCGGCGACCAGTACTGGATGGAAAAGGACCTCGCGCACGAATTTCCGACGGAGTACTACAAGGCGCTCGCCGACGGCGGGTGGCTCGGCATCACCACACCGGAGGAGTACGGCGGGCACGGCCTCGGCATCACCGAGGCGTCCATTCTTCTCGAAGAGGTCGCGCGATCCGGCGGTGGCATGAACGCCGCGACCGCGATCCACCTGTCCATCTTCGGGATGCATCCGGTCGTGGTGCACGGATCCGACGAGTTGAAGCAGCGGACCCTGCCGCGGGTCGCCAGCGGCGATCTGCACGTGTGCTTCGGTGTCACCGAACCCGGTGCGGGACTGGACACCTCGCGCATCACCACCTTCGCTCGCCGCGAGGGCGACCACTACATCGTCAACGGGCGCAAGGTGTGGATCTCCAAGGCGATGGAGTCAGAGAAGATCCTCCTCCTGACCCGAACCCAGCGTTACGACGAGGTCGAGAAGAAGACCGACGGCATGACGCTGTTCCTCACCGATCTGGATCGAAGCCGCGTCGAGGTCCGGCCGATCCGGAAGATGGGGCGCAACGCGGTGTCCTCCAACGAGCTGTTCATCGACGATCTCCGGGTCCCCGTCGAGGACCGGGTCGGCGAGGAAGGCAAGGGATTCCAGTATCTCTTGGACGGTCTGAATCCGGAGCGTATGCTCATCGCAGCCGAGGCTCTCGGCATCGGAAGGGTCGCTCTGGACCGAGCCGTCAAGTACGGCAACGAACGTGAGGTGTTCGGCCGGCCGATCGGCATGAACCAGGGAATCCAGTTCCCGCTCGCGGACTCGCTGGCGCATCTCGACGCCGCAGAACTGGTGTTGCGCAAGGCAACCTGGCTCTACGACAACGGCAAGCCCTGCGGACGTGAGGCGAACACCGCCAAATATCTCTGTGCCGAAGCAGGTTTCACCGCTGCCGACCGCGCGCTGCAGACGCACGGCGGGATGGGGTACTCGGAGGAGTACAACGTCGCCCGCTACTTCCGTGAGGCTCGGGTCATGCGCATCGCCCCGATCAGCCAGGAAATGATTTTGAACTATCTGGGATCACACACTTTGGGAATGCCGAGGAGCTACTGATGGCAGGAAACAATCCGTTGTTCGACCTGACCGGCCGGTCGGCGCTGGTGACCGGTGCCGCCGGTGGTATCGGCGCCGCGGTCGCCGAGGCGCTCGCCGCAGCCGGTGCCTCGGTGATGGTGACCGACATCGACCCCGACGCCGCGGCCGCCGTCGCCGAGCGCATCACCGCGAACGGCGGCAAGGCCGACAGCGTCGGACTCGACGTGCGCGACCGCGCCGCCGCCGACGCCGCCGCGGCCCGTGCCGCCGGGTTCGGCCAGGGCGCGCTGCACATCCTGGTGAACAACGCCGGGGTCACCGAACCGGCGATGTTCAAGGACCTCGAGACCGAGAGTGTCCAGAAGATGCTCGACATCCACCTGCTGGGCGCGTTCAACTGCGCCAAGGCAGCGCTGCCGTTCCTCCCGACCGACGGCACCGGCCGGATCATCAACGTCACGTCGTCCGCCGGAATCACGGGAACGCTCGGTCAGGTGAACTATTCCGCGGCGAAGGCCGGCATCATCGGTATCACCAAGTCCCTGGCGCGCGAACTGGCCCGCAAGAACATCCTCGTCAACGCCATTGCACCGCTCGCGGCCACCCCGATGACGAACACCATCCGCACCGACGCGAAGTTCGCCGAGCAGATGCTCAACCGAATTCCGCTGCGCCGATGGGCAGAACCGTCGGAGGTTGCGGGAGCCTTCGTGTTCCTCGCGTCCGATGCCGCCTCCTTCGTCACCGGCCAGGTGCTGCCGGTGGACGGTGGAATGGTGATGTGATGACACCGGAACCGGCATCCGCCGGTGCCGCGGCCGGTCCGCTCGACGGGGTCACCGTCGTCACCCTCGAACAGGCGGTCTCGGCGCCGATGGCCACGCGGGTGCTCGCCGACTTCGGTGCCCGCGTCATCAAGGTGGAGAACCCGAAGGGCGGGGACTTCGCCCGGGACTACGACGATGTGGTGGGTGGTCTCGCCGCGCATTTCGTGTGGGCGAACCGGGGCAAGGAGTCGGTCACGCTCGACCTGAAATCCGATGCCGGCCTGGACGTGCTGCACCGGCTGCTGGCGTCGGCGGACGCGCTCGTGTCCAACCTCGCGCCCGGTGCGACCGCGCGCCTCGGATTGACCGCCGCGGAACTCGAGAAGCGTTACCCCGAGCTGATCGTCGTCGAGATCGACGGCTACGGCTCCGGGGGACCGCTGTCGCACAAGCGTGCGTACGACCTTCTCGTGCAGGCGGAAGCGGGATCGTGTGCGGTGACCGGCTTCCCGGGTGAGCCGGCGAAACCCGGCCCGCCCTTCGCGGACATCTCGACCGGCCTGTACTCGGCCCTGTCGATTCTGGCGTTGTTGCTCGGCAAGGCGCGGAATCCCGAAAGCAACCGCGGTCTCGAGGCGGTGTCGGTGAGTCTGTTCGACACGATGACCGACATGATGGGCTACCCCCTGACCTACACCCAGCATTCGGGCGTGAACCAGCAGCCGCTCGGGATGAGTTCGCCCGCGGTCGCACCCTACGGCGCCTACCGCACGGCGGACGAGCAGACGGTGGTTCTGGGCACGACGAACGACCGGGAATGGCAACGGCTCGCCCGGGAGATCCTGCAGCGCGACGATCTGGCGGACGACGAACGGTTCCGGACCAACTCCGACCGTGTCCGAAACCGTGCCGTGCTCGACGAGGCGATCGGCGAGTGGTGCGCCCGCCACGATCTCGCCCACGTACAGAAGGCGGCCGACGAAGCGGGAATCGGCAACTCGCGCTACAACATTCCGAGTGAAGTGCTTGCTCATCCCCAGTTGAGCGAGCGCGACCGGTGGCGGACGATCGACACGCCTGCCGGTTCGATCCAGGCGATCCTGCCACCGCCGATCATCGCCGGGCGCGAACTGAGGATGGACCAGGTCCCCGGCCTCGGTGAGCACACCGACCGCGTGCTGGCCGACTTCGGATACTCGCCGTCCGAGATCGAGGAACTGCGCCGGCGGGGCGCAATCGGCCCGGAGTACCGGCGGTGACCGGCGATTCCCGGTCCGAGGGGCCGGTGCTGTTGCGTGACGACCGCGACGGCGTGCGGACACTGACGTTGAACCGTCCGCGTCGGAAGAACGCGATCGACACCGAACTGTGGGGGTGCCTGCGCGACGCACTCGACGACGCCGGGACCGATCCGGACGTGCGTGCCGTCGTGATCACCGGTGCCGCCGGCGCGTTCTGCTCGGGTGCGGACATCGCGAATCCCGGTACCGCCCACCCGATGCGCAAGATGCGGGTGCTGACCGACGTCGCCCTGCTGTTGCACGAACTGCCGGTGCCGACCGTGGCCAAGGTCAACGGTGTCGCGGTGGGTGCGGGCTGGAATCTGGCGCTCGGGTGCGACCTGGTGGTGGCCACCCCGGAATCCACGTTCTCGCAGATCTTCACGAAGCGGGGTCTGTCACTGGATCTCGGCGGATCGTGGCTGTTGCCGAAGCTCGTCGGCCTTCAGCAGGCGAAGCGCCTGACATTGCTCGCGGAGACGATCGATGCCGAGCAGGCACACGCGATGAATCTCGTGACGTGGGTGGTGCCGGGCGACGAAATCGACCGGTTCGTCGACGAACTCGCACGCAAACTCGTCGCGGGGCCGCCGGTTGCGCTCGCCCAGACCAAGGCACTGCTCAACGAGGGTGCCGACCGGACGCTGCGCGACGCCCTCGCGAACGAGACGCGGGCGCAGGCAATGAATTTCGCGACGGCCGACGCGCCGGAGGCGTTCTCGGCGTTCGTCGAGAAGCGGGAACCGCGATTCACGGGACAGTGGACGGTCAGCCGCGCACAGTAGCGCCGCGGGACGTGTCCTCGGATGACGAATTGGGAGAAGTAGATGCGTGAAGTGGTGATCGCGGAGGCGGTCCGGACACCGGTCGGCAAGCGCAACGGCGGGCTGGCGGGTGTGCACCCGGCGGACCTGTCGGCGGCGGTGCTCACGGCCCTCGCGGAGCGCACCGGGATCGACCCGGTGATCGTCGACGACGTGGTGTGGGGTTGTGTGTCCCAGATCGGCGACCAGTCCAGCAACATCGGCCGGTACTCGGTGCTCGCGGCGGGCTGGCCGGAGAGCATTCCCGGCACCTCGGTGAACCGGGCGTGCGGGTCGAGCCAGCAGGCCCTGGACTTCGCCGTGCACGCGGTCATGTCCGGGCAGCAGGACGTCGTGGTCGCCGGCGGTGTCGAGTCGATGAGCCGGGTGCCGCTCGGCGCGGCGAGGGCCGACGGCATGCCGTACGGGCCGCGCGCGCTCGCCCGCTACGACAATTTCCAGTTCAACCAGGGCATCGGCGCCGAGATGATCGCCGAGAAGTGGGGGTTCTCGCGGACCCGGCTCGACGAACTGTCGGCGCAGTCCCACGAGTGGGCGGCGGCGGCGATCGACCGGGGTGCGTTCGACGCCCAGATCGTGCCGGTCGAGACCGCGGACGGGACGGTCGCGCGCGACGAGGGGCTGCGGCGCGGGACGACCGTCGAGAAGCTCGCGGGCCTGAAGCCGGTGTTCAAGGAGGACGGGGTGATCCACGCGGGGAACTCCTCGCAGATCGCCGACGGCGCCGCGGCGCTGCTGGTCACCACGCCGGAGAAGGCGCGCGAACTGGGTCTCACCCCGATCGTGCGGTACCGCGCCGGTGTGGTCGCCGGTTCCGATCCGGTGCTCATGCTGACCGGTCCGATCCCGGCGACAGAGAAGGTGCTGCGGAAGGCGGGGCTGGGAATCGGTGACATCGGGGTGTTCGAGGTGAACGAGGCGTTCGCGTCGGTGCCTCTGGCCTGGCTCGAAGAGACGGGTGCCGATCCCGCGCGGGTGAATCCTCTCGGTGGCGCGATCGCGCTGGGGCATCCGCTCGGAGGTTCCGGAGCCATCCTCATGACGCGGATGATCCACCACATGCGCGACAACGGGCTCCGGTACGGACTGCAGACCATGTGCGAGGGCGGTGGTACGGCCAACGCGACCGTCGTCGAACTCGTGGACTGAAGGCCGGGCGAATTGTAGGCAAGGGCACTCGGAATCCGTGTGAGCTGCTGCACGGAACTGCTCTATATGAGACCCTTGTCACATCCGGAAAACCAACCTACTGTGTACTAGGTAGGTTGGTCCGAAAGGAGTGAGGTGTCAGCACCGAGGCCGTACGACACACTCCTCTCCAAGGGCGAGGATCGCCGTCAGCTCATTCTTTCCGTTGCGCAGCGACTGCTGGCGCGAAACGGCTGGCGGAACACGACCCTCGCCCAGATCGCTGGAGAGGCCGGTGTCACCACCGCGGGGCTGCTGCATCACTTCGAGTCCAAGGACCAGTTGTTGCATGCGGTGCTCGATGCCCGCGACCGCGACGACGATGCACACGCGGATCGGTCCGGCGACCTGCTCGAACAGCTCGGGAGGGTGCCGGAACGATTCGAGCGCTCACCTGAACTGGTGGGGATGTTCGCCACGCTGGTGATCGAGAACCTCGATCCGGCGGCACCCCTGCACGGTCGCCTGCTCGATCGATACCGGGCCGCGCTGGACACCGTCGAGGACGGCATCCGGCGCGGCCAGAGCGCAGGGCGGTATCGCGCCGACGTGGACCCCGCGACCAAGGCTGTAGAGATCGTCGCCTTTCTCAACGGAATGGAAACCTCATGGCTGCTCGATCCATCGATTCCTCTTACCGCGGTGTTCCGGGAGTACATACAGTCGCTTACTCGACAGCTCATGCCCGACGCCACCAGCTGAGAAGGCGGCTGGCCGTCGTCGCACCGAATGTCGCCGACGCCGTCCAGTTCGCGGGAGGCTGGCTCTTCGATCATGTGATGGCCGGCTGGGATGTCACGGTCGCCGTGGCCGATCCCCAGGATGTGCGTCCGATCCAGATCCTCGGTGCGACCACCGTCGATCTGGAGGCGGCGCTGTCCTCGCCTATCGGTCCGATGCCCGAATCCATTGCGGTATCGGTGAATCTGTACGAGTCGGACAGCCGAATCCGTGAAGGCATGCTCGACGCGCTCGACAGCGGCCTCACCCGCATCGCGGTGTGGGGCGATGCGCTGCCGTCGGATCTGGACCGGAAGTTCGATTCGATCCAGCATCGGCTGAGCGTGGCGGCACGCGCCTTCAAGTCCCACGCGCTCGCGGCTGCAGCGGCTCCGGCGGATTCGCCGGGCACCACAGAAACGTTCCGCAGCAGCGGAGCCTCTTCGGTGCGCGACCTCGCCTCGGTTGGGTAGTGCGGTGTGCCTTTGTGGCGGTCCTGACCGCCACAAAGGCACACCGGGCGGTTACGCCACCTCGATGAGAACCTTGCCGACGGCACGGCCGTCGGCGACCAGCCGGAGCGCCGCGACCGTGTCGTCCAACGGCAGTGCGGCCCCGATGTGCGGGACCACGCGACCTCCGGTGAGGAGATCACGCAATTCTGCTTCGCCACTGGCGAATTCGTCCTTCGGCAGATCCTGGAACTGGAACCCGAGGATCTGCACACCCTTCACGAGCACGAGGTTCAACGGAATTCGCGGGATCGTGCCCGATGCATAACCGACCGTGACGAACCGGCCGCCGCGGCGCAGCGCCCGCAGCGCCGTCTCCGATAGATCGCCGCCGACCGGATCGACGACCGCGTGCGCACCCTCGGGCAGGGCACTGCGCAGCGCGGCCCGCACGTCGTCCGTGCGGTGATCGACGAGGTGCCGGGCCCCGTACGACGCTGCGACCGCGAGTTTTTCGCGCGACGACGCGACCGCGGTCACCGTCGCACCGAGCAGCACGGCGAGTTGCACCGCGGCCAGTCCGACACCGCCGCCGGCGCCGAGCACGATCACGTCGTCGCCGGGACGTACCCGGGCGACCGACCGCAAGGTGTGGAAGGCGGTGCGGTGTGCCACCCCGAACGCTGCGGCGACGCGTGCGTCGATCCCGGCGGGAACCGTCGACAACGACCGCGCGTTCGCGACGACCTCCTCCGCGAACGCACCGACCAATCCGGTCCCGGTGACCAGGTCGCCGACCACGACCTCGGTCACCCCGTCGGCGACTTCCTCGACGACACCGGCGAATTCGCTACCGGGAACGAACGGGGGAGGCACGCTGATCTGGTACTTGTCGGCGACGAGCAGCACGTCGGGGAAGTTGACGGCTGCCGCGGCGACCCGGATACGCGCCTGGCCCGCGCCCAGGGTGGGCGCGGGCACCGACTCGATCCGTACGACCTCGGGCGGCCCGTACGACGGGCAGACGGCGGCACGCATGCGTCACCGTCCCTGCCAGGTCGGGGTGCGCTTCTCGACGAATGCCGTCGCGCCTTCCTTCGCATCCGCGCTGGAGAACACGATGGACTGCCATTCGCTCAGCCGGGCCGCGGCGAGGGCCGGATCGGACACCGTGAGCCGCACCAGTTCCTTGCAGGCCGCGAGGCCGAGCGGTGCGTTCGCCGCGATCTTCGCGGCGTACCCGAGCGCGGTGCCGAGGACCTGCTCCGGGGCGACCACGGCGTTGACGAGACCGAGTTCGTAGCCGCGGGCCGCGGTGATCGGGTCTCCCGTCAACGTCATCTCCAGCGCGACACCCACCGGAATCCTGGTGCCGAGGCCGGTGCCGCCACCACCGGGGAAGAGTCCCCGCTTGACTTCGGGCAGAGCGAATTTCGCGTCGACGGACGCGACGACGATGTCGCAGCCGAGGAGCAGCTCCAGACCGCCGCCGATCGCGGCACCGTTGACCGCACCGACCACCGGGACCCCGAGCTCCCCGCTGGACAGCCGGCGATAGGCGTCGGCGTCGTCCGGGTTGTCGAACCCGACCGAGCCTCCCTCGGCGAACACACGCAGATCCATGCCGGAGCAGAACGCGCGGTCGCCGGAGCCGGTGAGGACGATCGCCCGGATCTCCGGATCGTTCTCGGCCTCGCGCGCGGCGGCGCCGAGGCCGCGCATCATCGGACCGGTCAGGGCGTTGCGGGCCTCGGGACGGTCGAGGCGCAGGACAAGGATCTGCCCGCGCCTCTCCGTGACGAGGCCGTCGTATCCGCCGGTCATCCCTTGTAGTCCGTCGATTCGGCGAGTTCCGCCGCCGACTTCATGAGGTTGACGATGACCGGACCGTACGACTGCAGTTTGACGTCGTCGCCCGCCCGCTGGAAGCCCTGTTCGAGGACGATCGCGAGCTTCCACTTCGCCAGCACGAGGTAGTAGTCGAGGTCGTCGACCTGACGGCCGGAGACGTCGGCGTAGTGCGCGAGCATCTGCGAGCGGTTCGGCATCCCGGTCAAATCGACGTAGCTGACCGCGCTGTCCTCGATGGCGTTCGTGTCCTCGGGCCAGTTCATGAGCATCCAGCCGAGGTCGAGCTTGGGATCACCGACTGTGCCCATCTCCCAGTCGACGAGTGCCGCGAGCTTCGCGGGTGCACCGTTGCGGTACATCACGTTCGCGAACTGGTAGTCACCGTGCATCAGACCCGGGACGTAGTCGAGCGGACGGTGGGTCTGCAGCCACTTGGTGGCGACATCCATGCCTTCGATCTCGCGCGCCTTGATCCGTTCGAAGAATCGGGTCCAGCGGTCGACCTGCCGATCGTGGAAGCCTTCGGGCCGGCCGAGATCCTGCAGTCCCTGCGCTTTCCAGTCGACCTTCGAGAGTAGGGCGATGCCCTCGGCGAGCTGGTAGGCCAGTCCTTTTCGCGCCTCGACGTCGGTGTCGAACGGCGCGGGCCAGGTACCACGGTGGTCCATTGGTGACCAGCCGTCGACGTACCCCATGAGATAGAAGGTGCGCCCGAGTACCGACGTGTCCTCGCACGCGGCCACGGCTTTCGTGTGCGGGACGTCGGTGCCGTCCAGCGCCTGGATGATGCGCCACTCGCGCATGATTCCGCTGTCGCGGTCGGCGGGCGCGCCGGCCGGAGGGATACGGATGACGCACGTGAAGTCGTCACGCGTGAGCTTGTAGATCTCGTTCTGGGTTCCGCCGGACAGGTACTCGGCCTCGAGCGGGGCTCCCTTGCCGGGCAGGCCCTGCTCGTCCATCCAGGCGGCGAGGCGTTCGGTGTCGATCACAGGTTCCCCACTTCGAGTTCGAGGTAGTCGGCGAATTTCGCCCGGGCGGCTTCTTGCTTCTTCGGGATCCACTCCGACGGCCACATGTCGTCGATCGGCTTGTAGTCGCGCAGAACCTGCTTGGCGACGGTCGTCTTGTGCACCTCGGTCGGTCCGTCGGCCAGACCCATCACCGCGGCGCCGTGGATCATCCGGAAGAACGGCATCTCGTTGGTGACGCCGAGGGCACCGTGCACCTGCATTGCGCGCCAAGCGATGTCGTGCAGCACGGTGGGCATCACGATCTTCGCGGTCGCGATGTCCTTGCGCACCTTCTTGTAGTCGTTGTACTTGTCGATCTTCCACGCGGTGTTGAGCACGAACAGCCGGAACTGGGTGAGCTGCGCGTAGGAATCGGCGATGTAACCCTGCACGGTCTGCTTGTCGGCGAGGCGGCTGCCGGCCGTCTCGCGGCTCAGGGCGCGCTCGCACATCATGTCGATCGCCTTCTGTGCCAAGCCGATCGTGCGCATGGCGTGGTGGATACGGCCGCCGCCGAGGCGCACCTGAGCGGCCGCGAACGCCCCGCCCTCCTCGCCGAGCATCGCGTCGGCGGGGACCCGCACGTTGTTGTAGTGGATCAGTGCGTGGGTGCCCTCGTTCATCGGTTCGCCGTACAGCCCGACGTTGCGGACGATCTCGACACCCGGGGTGTCCGTGGGGACGAGGAACATCGACGTTCCCTTGTGCACCGGGACGTCGGGATCCGTCACGACCATCACGATGAGGAACTCGGCGGTCCGGGCGTTGGAGGAGAAGTACTTCCAGCCGTTGATCACCCAGTGGTCGCCGTCCTTGACGGCCCGGGTCCGGAACTGTGCCGGGTCGGCCCCGCCCTGCGGTTCGGTCATCGAGTACGAGGAGAACACCTCGCCGTCGAGCAGCGGCTGCAGGTAGCGCTCCTTCTGCTCGGGAGTGCCGTAGTGAGCGATGATCTCGGCGTTGCCGGTGTCCGGTGCCTGGCAGCCGAACACGATCGGCGCCCAGCTCGATCGGCCGAGGATCTCGTTGAGCAGCGCGAGCTTCAGCTGGCCGTAGCCCTGACCGCCGAGTTCCGGCCCGAGGTGCGTCGCCCACAGACCCTGTTTCCGGACCTCCTGTTTCAGCGGATCGATCGCCTTGCGCCGGGCGCCGTCGAGCGGAACGAACTGTTCGTGTTCCCACACCAGATCGAGGGGTTCGACCTCTTCACGCACGAACGCGTCGGCCCAGTCGAGTTTCGCCTGGTACTCGGGGTCGGTTTCGAAATCCCATGCCATTGCGTCTCCTCTCCACGAGTGAGAATATGACTCTTGCAATCAAGAATGCAATTCTGAGACGGGAAACAGCACTGCACAGACGGTGTGCGGAAAGGCGAGCGATGAAGGCCGAAGACCTGTTCCACCTGGGCATCGTGGCGGACGACCCGGAGGCGACCCGCGAGGAGTTCACGGCGCTCCTCGGATACGAGTGGGGACCGGAGGTCGGCGGCGCGGTGCCCGTGACGCTTCCCGCCGGCGACCGCACGGTCGAGCTGCGGTGCGCCTACTCGATCACCGAACCCCGCCTCGAGGTCGTGCGCAGCGTCCCGGGAACGTTGTGGGAGGCCGGCGGCGGAATCCATCACGCCGGATACTGGTCCGACGACGTCGCGGCCGACGCCGCGGCGCTGGTCGCGCGGGGATTCGTCACCGAGGCCACCCGCGCCGGGTCCGACGGAGGCCTGTTCTTCGCGTTCCTCCGCGGAACGACCGGACTGCGGATCGAACTCGTCACCCGCGTCGCGGAGCAGGGTCTGCAGCGATGCTGGGGGGCCGGCGCATGACCACGGTGGGCGTCGTGACCGGCGCGGGCCGGGGAATGGGGTACGCCTGCGCGCAACGGCTTTCCGGGACGGTCGATGTCCTGCTGCTCGCCGACCGGGATGCCGCGACCGTTGCCACCGCCGCCGAAGCACTGGCCCCCGCGGGTGCGGTGGAGCCGATCGTCCTCGACATCACCGACGGCGATGCGCTCGCCCGCCTCGCCGATCGGGTGTCCGAACTCGGCACGCTGCGCGCGGTGGCGCACGCGGCGGGGATCTCGCCGACGATGGCGGACTGGCGGCAGATCTTCACCGTCGATCTCGTCGCGACCGCGATGCTGGCCGAAACGTTGCGTCCGCTCGCCACGGCCGGGACCGCGACCGTGTGCTTCGCGTCGATGGCGGGGTCGATGGCGCAATCGGGACTGACACCCGAGGTCGCCGAGGTGCTCGACGATCCGCTCGGCGCCCGGTTCCTGGACCGGATCCGCGACGCGGCGGGTCCGACCGTCGAGCACAGCGGCGCCGCATACGCGCTGGCCAAGCTCGGCGTGCAGCGGTTCGTGCGCCGCGAGGCGGTGCGGCTCGGTCCGCGCGGGGCCCGGATCTGCTCGGTCTCGCCGGGCATCATCGACACCCCGCAGGGGCGGCAGGAAGCGGAGCACAACCCCCGGATGGGCGGATTCGTGCAGCAGACCCCGCTGGGCAGGACGGGTCGTGCGGACGAGGTCGCGGCCGTGGTAGCGTTCGCGCTCTCGGATGACGCGGGCTTCCTGAGCGGCACAGATCTTCTCGTCGACGGAGGCGTGTGCGCCGCGATGAGCACCTAGAACAGGGATGACCATGACGGAACCGGCCGACGACCTTGCCCACCGGATCGCGCAGCGCACGCTCGCGAAACGAGGGGACAACTACGCCAACGAGGTTCGCAGTCTCCTCGACGCGGCCGTGGTGGTGATGAAGAAGTCCGGCACCGCCTCGCGTGCGCGGGTCGCGGACATCGTCGCCGAATCCGGCCTGTCGAACGATGCCTTCTACCGGCACTTCCGGTCGAAGGACGCACTCGTCGCCGCGATCCTCGAGGACGGCACCGCGCGCCTGCGCGACTACGTCGCCCATCAGATGAGCAAGGAAACCACGCCCGAGGGACAGGTCCGGCGCTGGGTCGAGGGCGTGATGTCGCAGGGCGCCGACGACGTCGGAGCGGCCACCCGGGCGGTGCTGTGGAACACGGCCGGCCTGGGGGAGTACAGCGAGTCCGGTCCGCCTTCGCCCAGCGGCCCACTCGCGGGGCTGCTGCACGCACCCTTCGCCGAATTGGGCAGTGCGGACCCGCAGTTCGATGCGAACCTGGCCGCACACGCGACGATCGGCGTGCTCGTCGATCACCTCTGGCGACGGGTCGTGCCGGCTCCCGATGACATCGAGCGGATCACCGCGTTCTGCCTGCGTGCCGCGGCCTCCGGCCGTTGAACTACACAGTGTCCGGACGCTGAACTACGCGGGGTCGGAGGGTGCGTCCGGCCGCAGGCTGCGAAGGAAGATCTCCACGGCCATCGCCGTGTGCCGTTCCTGTTCCTCCTCGCTGCGGAGAATGCCGAACGAGGCGAGCCGGGAGGGCGCACCGGTCGCCATGCCGAGGAAGTGCTCGGCGAGCACGTCCGGATCGTCGGCCTGGATCGCGCCGGTCGCGGCGTGCCGTCGCAGCAGGTCGGCGACGAGTTGCCGGCGCGGCCAGAATCCCGTGCCGTACGTGCGCCGGGCGAGGTCGGGATAGCGCGACGCGTGCGCGATGGCGATCTGCTCGAGCTTGATCATCGAGGGATCGAGCGCGCGGCGCAGCGCAGCCTGGGCGATCGCGGTCAGCGCGCCCGGAAGGTCGTCCAGGTCCGGGTCTTCCGGTTCGGGGACGGGCCAGTTCGGCCGCTGGATCGCCCATCCGAGTACGGACCGGAAGACGTCCTCCTTGGTAGGGAACCGGGCGTACAGCGTCGGCTTGGTGGTGCCGGCCTCGGCGGCGATGGCGTTCATGGACGTGCCCTCGTAGCCGTGTTCGAGGAACAGCTTCAGCGCCGCTTCGCGGACGGCCTGGTCGAGTTGGGATGCCTGCTCTCGGGTGGGGCGCCCGCCGCGTCGTGGTGCGGCGGAACCGTCGGGCTTCTGCGATGTCATGAAACGAAGTGTGCCAGGCGATTCCGCTATGGACATTTAACTTGACCGGCGGGTAAAGTTACCGCAGCGAATCCCCCAACGGCCGGAGGCCCACATGTCCGAGACGACCATGCAGCGGGACGTCATCGCCACGCTCGATTCCCATTTCCAGCAGCGCAAGCAGCAGGTCCCGTTGCTGGCGCAGCGCGCCGAGGCGGAGGGCATCACGCAGATCACCTCCCGTGAGGACATGGTCCCGCTGCTCTTCCCCCACACGACGTACAAGAGCTACCCGGAATCCCTGATCGCGAAAGGACAGTGGGCCACCATGAATCGGTGGCTCGACTCCGTGTCGGCCCACCGGGTCACCGACGTCGACGTCTCGGGCGTCACGGACGTGGACGGCTGGATCGAGGCACTCGAAGCCGCCGGCCACCTCGTGTCCAGCTCGAGCGGCACCAGCGGAAAAGGATCGTTCCTCAACAAGTCCCGGCGTGACCGTGAAGCCAACATGCAGAACATGATCGACGGCCTGACCGAGATGGGACTGCCGCCGGAGCGGACCTGGCACGTCATCCCCGTCGGCCCCGACACCGGTCAGAGCGCGCACGTCGCGATGCGCGACATGATCATCGACAAATACCGCCGGCCCGACGGCATCCCGCTGTTCGAGGGCACCCCGCCGACCGGCCATCACCGCTACATGGCACGGCTACAGGCGATGCGCCGGGCCATGGCGGACGGCACGGCCGCACCCGACGAGATCGCCGCGTTCGAGGCCGAGGCCCAGGCGCGCGCAGCGGAACAGGAACGCCGGTTGCACCACTGGGCCGACCACATCCTGGCCCGTCCCGACGAGCGAGTCTTCTTCAACTCCCAGTTCACCCAGCTGTTCCGGCTCGTCGAGATCCTGCGGGAGAAGGGCGCCCGGGACGGCGACATCACCGGGGCGAACGCACTGACCGTCGGCGGCGGCCTCAAGGGCAACACCCTGCCCGACGACTACCAGGAACAGATCTTCCGGATGCTGAACATCGCCCCGGAACGCTTCTTCCACTACTACTCGATGCAGGAACTCAACCTCCGCATGCCGCGGTGCCTCGGCGGGCGCTACCACGTACCCGACGAGATCGTTCTGTTCGTGCTCGACAAGGACGGCACGAAGCTCGCCGAACCGGAGGGCGACACCGTCACCGGTCGCGCCGCATTCTTCGACACGACGGTCGACGGACGCTGGGGCGGAACGATCTCCGGTGACCGCATCACCGTCGACCTCCGCGACTGCCCGTGCGGACGCAGCGGCCCGACCGTCCTGCCCGACATCGCCCGCTTCACGGACCTCGGCGACGACGACAAGATCACGTGCGCCGGCACCATGGACGCCTACGTCCGCGGGTTCATCGAGGAATGAGACGACCATGACCGCAACCACTTCCGCGCCTGCCACGTCCAAGATCCGGGTGCCCCACTTCGTCCGGGGCGAACTCGTCTGGGGCGAGGACAGCGAATACCTCTCCCGCGACTTCGGTGTTCCGTTCGTGACACCGAAACTCGAATACAACGGCCTGTTCGCCCCGCGATCGGAGATCGGCCCCGCGTTCGACGTCCCGATTTCGGAGATCATCGACTTCCTCGTCGAAACCGCGCAGTACCTGACCCTCGACAAGAACGAATACCTGCAGGAATCACTCGAGATGACCGTGCAGGTCAGTGCGCTTCCGCGGCGCATCATCGAGAACACCTTCGCGCGTCCGGGTCAGTTCCTGACGAGGCAGGCACTCGAATACCGGCTCGAGCGCACCTTCGGCAGCCTCGACGTCCTCGACGGCTGGTCCGAACGCACCGACCCGAACGGCAACGTCAGCCGGGTGCGGGCGTTCCCGCCGCGACTGGTCCACATGATGGCCGGCAACTCGCCGAGCGCCGCGATGACCACCATCGCCGATGCTGCACTGACCAAGGGCGTCAACCTGTTCAAGATGCCCTCGGCCGACCCGTTCACCACCGTCGCCGTGCTCCGCACCATGGCTGACATCGCGCCCGGCCATCCGGTGCTCCGGTCGATGTCGGCGGTGTACTGGCGCGGCGGCGACGAGAAGGTCGAGAACATCCTCTACCGCTCCCAGTACTTCGACAAACTCGTCGCCTGGGGTGGCGGTTCCGCGATCGAGAACGCCGCCAAGTACGCGGGACCGGGATTCCAGCTGATCTCGTTCGACCCCAAGGTGTCGATGTCGATCGTCGGCCGCGAGGCCTTCGAATCCGACGAGACGCTGCGCGAGGTCGCCGAACTGGCGGCCCGCGACGCCACGATCTTCAACCAGGACGCGTGCCTCGCGGCCCGGCACATCTGCGTCGAGGGCGACGTCGAACAGACGGACCGCTTCTGCGCCCTGCTGCACGAGCGGCTCGGTGTGGACCGCGATTTCGCGGAAGCCGTCGGTCCGAAACCCAACGCGGAGATCCGGGACGCGGTCGAGGGAATGCGCTTCCTCGAACCGCATTACCGCGTGTGGGGCACGTTCGACGGCAGCGGCCTCGTGGTCCGCTCGCCGGAAATGGTGGACTTCCACCCGACGAACAAGACCGTCAACGTCATTCCGGTCCAGGACATGCGCGACGCCGCATCCTATGCGACGGTCGCCACCCAGACGGTCGGCGTCTACCCGGCCCACCGCAAGACCGAGGTGCGCGACCTGCTCGCCACAGCCGGCGTCCAGCGCATCGTCCGCCTCGGCAGCGCACTCACCGGCAGCATGGGCAGCCCCCACGACGGCATGTACCCGCTGCACCGCTTCGTGAACTGGGTGGTGGACGACGATGCTTGAACCCAAGCCTATGGCGTTGCGGGTCCTGGGCCGATCCGGAATCCGCGTGAGCGAATTCTGCCTGGGCGCGATGACCTTCGGAACCGACTGGGGTTTCGGTGCCGACGAGGAGACCTCCCGCGCGGTCTACCGGGAATACCGGGAGGCCGGCGGGAACTTCGTCGACACCGCGAACAACTACACCGACGGAGCGAGCGAGGAGATCCTCGGCCGGCTCGTCGCCGGGGAGCGCGACTCCGTCGTCCTGAGTACGAAATACACGCTGTGCACGGATCCGGACAATCCGAACTCCGGTGGCAACCATCGGAAGAGCCTGCGCCGCAGCGTCGAGACCAGCCTGCGGCGACTCGGCACCGACTACATCGACCTGCTGTGGGTGCACGCGTGGGACCGGTTCACCCCCGTCGACGAGACACTGCGCGCGCTCGATGATCTGGTGCGTTTCGGCAAGGTTCTCGCGATCGGGGTGACCAACACGCCGGCATGGGTGGTCGCGCGGTCCGCAGCGATCGCGGAGCTGCGCGGGTGGACCTCGTTCTGCGCCCTGCAGGTCGAATACTCCCTCGTCACAAGGACAGCCGAACGGGAACTGCTCCCCATGGCGCAGTCCCACGACCTCGCGATGTGCGCGTGGAGCCCTCTCGCGCGGGGACTGCTCGCCCGGGAACTCACTCCCGAACGGGAGGAGAAGCTCGCGCCGGTCGTGCGCCGCGCCCGCGACACGGCACGGGAGATCGCCGCGGAACTGGGCACCACCCCGGCACGCGTCGCAATCGCCTGGGTGCGCAGCCGCGGACTGCTCCCGTCGATCGGGGCACGCACCGTGGAACAGTTGCGGGACAACATCGGAGCGCTCGCCGTCGATCTCGAGGACGACCATCTCACCCGTCTCGACGACGCCACCCGGATCCGTCTAGGCTACCCCCACGACTTCCTGGACGGCCTGTACGAGAGGCGCACTCTGCCCCCGCCGGTCGCCCCGCGCGACACCCCGGCAACCCCGGGACCCGCGCGGCTCCGAACCTGACGTCACGAAGGGCTGTGAGCTCGATGGACACACTCGACCACTGGATCGCCGGGGCACCGGCCGCGGCGTCGACCGGTGACACCCTGCCGGTCACCGACCCGACGACCGGGCGCGTCACGCACCGCATCGCCCGCGGCACCGGCGCCGACGTCGACGCGGCCGTCAGCGCCGCCGAAGGCGCCGCGCCCGGATGGCGCCGCACCGGTGCACTCGCCCGGGGCAGATTGTTCGCCGAACTGGCGCGGGCGATGCGTGCGGATGCGAAGACGTTGGCGGCCCTCGAGATCGGTGAGACCGGTAAACCCGAGAAGGTCGCGCTCGCCGAGGTGGAGAACTCGGCGCAGTACTTCGAGTTCTACGGCGGGCTCACCGGTGGACCGGCCGGGGAGATCCTCGACGTCGAACCCGACCAGCACGTCTACACGCGGCGTGAACCGTTCGGGGTCGTCGGGATCGTCACCCCGTGGAACCTGCCGCTCAACCAGGCGTGCCGGGCGGTTGCGCCCGCGCTCGCCGCCGGGAACACCGTGGTCGTCAAGCCGTCCGAGTTCACGTCCTCGTCGTCGGTGCGGCTCGCGCAACTCGGGACCGAGGCCGGGTTTCCGGACGGGGTGTTCAACGTCGTGCTCGGCACCGGCGACGTCGCGGGTGCCGCGCTCGTCGAACACCCCTCGGTCGCGAAGGTCGCGTTCACCGGATCGGTCCGTACCGGACGGGCCATCGGTGCGATCGCCGCGGACCGGATCATCCCGCTCACCCTCGAACTGGGCGGCAAGTCCGCGAACATCGTGTTCGCGGATGCGGATCTCGACGCCGCGGTCGCCGGTGCGGTGCAGGCGTTCACGTCGAACGCCGGGCAGGTGTGTTCGTCGGGTACCCGGCTGCTCGTGCACCGGTCGGTCTTCGACCGGGTCCTCGACGCGGTCGCCGAACGCGCCTCCGCGATCAGGATCGGCGAGGACATGGGACCGCTCATCACGCGCGCCCAGTTCGAGCGCGTCCAGGAATATTTCAAGATCGCCGAATCGGAAGGCGCCCGGGCGGTCACGGGCGGTGCGGTCGCGGCACTCGCCGCCGAGACCGGCGGCTTCTACGTCGAACCCACCGTTTACACCGGGGTCTCCAACCAGGCGCGCATCGCCCGCGAGGAGATTTTCGGCCCGGTCCTCGTCGCCATCCCGTTCGACACCGACGACGAGGCGATCGCGATCGCGAACGACTCGGAGTACGGACTCGTCGCGGGACTGTGGACCCGCGACGTGAGTCGCGCCGTCACCGTCGGCGAGCAATTGTGTGCCGGTCAGGTATTCGTGAACACGTGGTCCACCGGATCGGTGCAAACCCCGTTCGGCGGCTGGAAGCACAGCGGATACGGCCGCGAGAAGGGCGTCGAGGCGCTGCACCACTACAGCCAGGTCAAATGCGTGACCATCAAGCTCGATTCCGCCGGACCGTCGGCGTGAAGGGAACATCCGAAATGGCAGACGAACTCACGGCATCGACGGTCGAGGACGCGCACACGGCGCTCTTCGACGCGGGACTGGCCGTCCGCAGGGAAGTGCTCGGCGACGCCTATGTCGACGCGGCACTCGCGCGGAGCATCGGCACCGACGGTGAAGCGTTGCAGCACTACGTCACCGAATCCGTGTGGGGATCGGTGTGGACGCGACCGGGTCTCGACCGTCGCAGCCGGTCCCTGCTCAACCTCGGCATCCTCATCGCGCTGAGCCAGCACACCGAACTAGCGGTGCACGTGCGGGCCGGGCTCGGTAACGGGCTGACCCGCGAGGAGATCACCGAAGCCGTCGTCCACGCGACCGCATACGTCGGATGCCCCGCCGGTGTCGCGGCGATGCGCGTCGTCCAGGACACGCTGACCGCCGAACTCGGCCCCCTCGGTGGGGAGGACGACGCATGAGCGCCGCCGCTGCGCCCACCAGGGCCGGAATCGTCGGACTCGGCGCTATGGGTTCGCCTATCGCGCAGAATTTCTCGAACGCGGTGCCGGGACTGCGGGTGTTCGACGCGAACCCGGAAGCTCTGGACCGGTTCGTCGCCGAGAACCCGTCGTCCGTGCGGGCGAACGCCCTCGCCGACCTCGCGGACTGCGACGTCGTGGTGCTCAGCCTGCCCACCAGCGACATCGTCGACTCAGTGCTCCTGGGACCCGACGGGTTGCTCGGCCACCTGCGTCCCGGGTCGATCGTCGTGGACATGGGCTCGAGCGTGCCGGCCCGCACCCAGGCCCTGGCCGAACGAGCCGCCGAGAAGGGCATCGCGATCGTCGACGCCCCGGTCAGCGGTGGTGTCGCGCGAGCGAAACAAGCCGACCTCGCGGTGATGGTCGGCGGCGACACCGAGGCCGTGGAACGGGTGCGTCCGCTGCTCGAGGCCACCGCCCGCGAGGTGATCGTCGTGGGCCCGGCCGGCTCCGGGCACGCCGCCAAGTCCCTCAACAATCTGCTGTCTGCGTCCGGTCTCGTCGCCGCCGCCGAAACCATGCTGGTGGGAGCCAAGTTCGGGATCGACCCGGCGACGCTGCTCGCGGTGATCAACGCCGGCAGTGGACGGAACAACACGACCGAGACCAAGTACGAGAAGTTCGTGCTGTCACGCTCGTTCGCGTCGGGGTTCACCGCGGAACTCATGCGCAAGGACGTGGGCATCGCACTGGATCTCGCGCGCGAACAGGGCGTGAAGATCGGTCTCGGTGAGGAACTCGGCCGGATCTGGAACGACGCGACCGACGCCCTCGAACCCGGCGCCGATCAGACCGAGATCGTGCGCTATCTGGAAGAGGCCTACGGACTCGAGAGTCCGTAGAACCTCGTAGGTGACCCGAAGATCCCGAGAGAGTGAGGATTCCGTGGCGCTGCCCGCCGTTCTGACCACTCCCGCCGAACACGCCCGGCGCACGCCGGACAAACCGGCGATCATCATGGGCGCCGGCGGTGAGGTGGTGACCTACGCGCAGCTCGACGACCGGTCCGCGCGCCTGGCGCAGGCGCTGAGAGACCGGGGTATCGGCGAGGGCGACCAGATCGCGATTCTCATGGAGAACAACCGCGCGTACCTCGAGGTGACGTGGGCGGCGCAGCGATCGGGTCTGTACTACACCGCGATCAACAAGCATCTGCGGTCGGCGGAGGTGCAGTACATCCTCGACGACTGCGGCGCCGTCGCGCTCGTGACGAGTGCGGCGATGGCCGACGTCGTCGCAGGTCTCGATCTGTCCCGAATCACCGTGCGCATCAGTGCGTCCGGTGATGTCGACGGATTCGAACGGTACGACGACGTGCTGGCCGCGAGCGAACCGATGCCGGAGGATCAGGCCCGCGAGGGCCGCGAGATGCTGTACTCGTCCGGAACCACCGGACGGCCCAAGGGTGTTCGTAAGCCGCTCGTCGCCGTGCCGTTCGGGGATCCCGCCGCGCCTCCGGTGCTCATTGCGAAGGGCCTGGAGATGCGCGGCGCGCTCGACGACGCCGTCTACCTGTCGCCGGCACCCCTGTATCACGGTTCCCCGCTGGTGTTCTCGATGTCGTGGCAGCGACTCGGCGCCACGGTCGTGGTCATGGAATCCTTCGATGCCAAGCTGTGCCTGCAGTTGATCGAGCGGCACGGCGTGACCGACGCCCAGTTCGTGCCGACGATGTTCGTGCGTATGTTGCGTCTGCCGGAGGAGGTGCGGCGACGCTACGATCTGTCGAGTCTGCGCGAGGTCATCCACGGTGCCGCGCCGTGCCCGGTCCCGGTGAAACGGGAGATGATGAGCTGGTGGGGCCCGATCATCCACGAATACTATTCCGGCACCGAGGACATCGGCACCGCCTCCATCACGCCGCAGGAGTGGCTGGCGCATCCCGGTTCGGTCGGCCGTCCGATGCAGGAATGCCACATCGTCGGAGAGGACGGCGAGGAAGTGCCCCGGGGGAAGGTCGGCGTCGTGTACTTCGCGGGTGGTCGCCCCTTCGAGTACCACAACGACCCGGCCAAGACGGCCGCGGCCGCGAACGCCAAGGGCTGGAGAACCCTCGGCGACATGGGCTATCTCGACGAGGACGGCTACCTGTACCTGACCGACCGGCTGGCGTTCATGATCATCTCGGGCGGCGTCAACATCTACCCACAGGAGGCGGAGAACGTCCTGTCCGGGCATCCCGCCGTCGCGGACGTCGCTGTCATCGGTGTGCCCGACGACGAGATGGGGGAGTCGGTCCGGGCGGTCGTCCAGCTCGTGGAACGTGCCTGCGCCTCGGCGGACCTCGAGGCGGAACTCATCGCCTACTGCCGATCGGAACTGGCGTCCTACAAGTGCCCCCGCAGGGTCGACTTCGTCGATTCACTGCCCCGCGACCCGAGCGGCAAACTGCACAAGAGACTGCTGCGCGAACAGTATTGGACCGAAGTGGGCTGACGCCCCGGTGTGCCTTTGTGGCGGTCAGGGCCGCCACAAAGGCACACCGGGGCGAAGGCCCCCTCAGCCGGCGTCGATGGCGACGTCGAGCGCTCCGAGATCGCCCCCGAGTTCGGCGACGGTATCCCGCACCACGGCGACGTCCTTGGTGAGGAATTCCTTTACCGCGCTGGTGAATCCGGCGACGGATCCGCGGGCGGCGATGTTACCCATCACCTTGCTGGCAGAGCTGCCGTGCGGAAGCGCCTGGAGCAGAGCCGATTCCTCGACGCCGAGTTGCGCACCGAGGGCCACGGCCTCGGAGATCAGACCGATCTGGGCCGCGAACAACGCGTTGTTGACCAGCTTGACGCGTTGCCCGTTTCCGGCCTTCCCGACGTGGAGCACCGGATCGCCGTAGCTGCGCAGCACGGGTGTGGCGCGCTCGACGGCGTCGGCGCCGCCTCCGAGGAACAGCGTGAGACTTCCGGCCGCGATGTCGTGCGGCCCGCCGCTGACCGCAGCGTCGATCACGTCGATGCCGTGGCCCGCCGCGTCGTCCCGGATCTGTTCGATCGTCCGGGGGCTGATGGTCGTGTGGATCGCCAGCACGGAGCCGCGCGGCATCTTCTCGAGAAGGGCGCTCTTCAGGCACACCTCGCGGACCTGGTCGTCGGTGAACACGCAGACGAGGACGAGCTCGGCGCCGACGCCGGTCTCGGACGCCTCCGTCACCGCGGTGACGCCCGCACCCGTCAGGGCGGCACGGGTTTCCGACGATCGGCCCAGCGCGCGGACCTCGTGTCCGGCCTCGGCAAGCTTGCGCACCATGGGCAGGCCCATGCGGCCGGCCCCGATGAATCCGACCCGGGTCACCGCGGGTGCTCCATCAGGGCGAGGGTGGAGTCGGCCGCGGTGAGCACCACGCCGGGCGTCGCGCCCGCCGCGTCCGCGAGACCCGCCACGTGTCCGACGTCCTTGCGCAGCAGGGGACCGGCATGCTTCGCGATGCTGTCGAGTGTGCCGCCGCCCGCCACGACCCGGCCGAGCGCGAAGCTGTTCGCCGATCCGTGCGTGATGACCTCGCCGAGCTTCGCGGGATCGACACCGAGCGACTCACCGAGTTGCAGCGTGGTCACGGAGGTTGCGAGATTCGCGGTGAACAGCAGATTGTTGAGGAGTTTGGCAACCTGCCCGGCTCCGACGTCGCCCAGGTGGACCACGGGATTCGCATAGGTCTCGAAGACCGGCCGGATCTTCTCGACGATCTCGGTGTCGCCCCCGACCATGACCAGCAGGGTGCCCGCAGCGGCTCCCATGCCGCCGCCGCTGACCGGGGCATCGACGACCGCGACCCCGGCCTCGCGCGCCTGCTCGGCGAGTTCCCGAACCGTGTCGGGATGGACGGTGCTGTGGATCGCGATGATTCCGCCGGGCTGCAGGCCCGACAGCACGCCGTTCTCGCCGGTGACGACCTGTCGCACGTCGTCGTCGGCGACGACGCAGATGCAGACGAGGTCGCTCGCGGCGGCGAGTTCGGCGGGCGTCTGTGCGGTCTTCGCCGCGGTGTCCGCGTACGGCTCGAGCGACTCGGGTCGCCGCGCCCACAGGGTCAGCTCGTATCCCGACTCGACGATCCGGCGCGCCATGGGTCCGCCCTGGCTGCCGAGCCCGATGAAACCGACACGCATCAGTGCTCCTCCGATCCGATCAGTACGACTCCGAGTGGTGCGATCGTCATGCCGCGGCTTCCTGCTTCTGCGGCCGCCAGAACCTGGCGAGCAGACCGGCGGTCGCGACGACGCCGACGCCGAGCGCGATCGCGCCGCCGGACCAGCCGACGATCGCGATGTCGGTGGCCGAATCGATCGAGATCTCGCCGGGTCCGATCATGGCCAGCGCCAGTGCGACCACGCCGAGCACGAGGACGTATTCGTAGCCTTCCTTGAACACGAAGAAGCCGTTGGGGCGGTGCGCGAGCAGGCCGGCGACGAGCATGATCGAGATGACCGCGGCACATGCGAGGGGAGTGAGCAGGCCGAGAATCACGAGCACGCCGGCGCCGATCTCCACGACGACGCTGATCCATGCCTGCAACGTGCCGTTGCGCAGGCCCAGTCCGCTGAACCAGCGTGCGGTACCGGCGATACGGCCGCCGCCCACCCAGTGGTTGACGCCGTGCGCGATCATCGTCGCACCGAGCACCAGACGCACCAGGAGTAGCGCAACATCGGTGGGGTCCATCGCTTCACCTCCTTGCCGCTGTGCGGCTCCGTCGAATCATTTTGTGGTATCGGATATTCGGTCAGCCGAACGATTGTCGATGCATTCCTGCACGAACGACAGCACGGTCGCGTGGTACGACGCGGCCGCGTAGCCGAGGGCGAGATTGTGCCCGGCGTCCGGTTGCGTGTGCAGCTCGACGCGGGGCGCGGCGGTGAAGATCGCCGCGATGTCGTCGAGGGCCTCCGGGTCGCCGCGCCACACCCTCTCGTGTTCGGCGGCGGTGAAGTGCACCGGGACCTCGACTCGTGCGGCGAGCTGCGGGAATTCGGTGTGCGGCCACGACGCGGTCACCGTCGCCTCGTAGGAGGGGGTGCGTGAGGCGATCGGCGCGCCGCCGACCAGTTCCGGCGGATAGATCTCAGGATGCGCCCAGAGCAGCCCGTAGACGCCCTTGGGGTCGGCGTATTGCGCTTCCGTGCCGAGGATTCCGCAGGCGTCGGCGTGATGCTCGCGGCCGGTGCCGGCCAGCGCGATCCCGAGCAGGTCCCTGTCGCGGCAAGCCCCGCGACGCCACCGTTCGCGTGGCTCGACGGCCAGGCGCATCGTGAGTTCGCATCCGAGCGAATGGCCCCACAGGAAGATCCCGGCACCGAGATCGAGCGAGTCCAGGTGCGCGTCGATCGCGGCGAGGGCGGCGTCGACCCGCCGCTCGGGCCGGGTGAATTCGTCCACGTGCGGGCGGGAGGCGCCGTACCCGGGACGGTCGAGCGCGAGGACGGTGAATCCGCGCGCGGGACCGGTTCGCAGCAGGGACAGTTCGGGATGGCCCGGGCAGTCGAAGTACGCGGAGTCCGTTGCGCCGCCGTGCAGCGCGACGACAACGGCGCGCGGCTGCTCGGCGACCGCGAGCAGCCCCGACATCGGAACACCGTCGATCTCGGCGACGCGGGCGGCGGGTGCGGATTCGATCGTCGTCACGAGTCGGCCCGCAGGAGCATGGCACCGCCGGGGGACAGGCCACCGGTCGCGGCGACCGCGACGCGGGCGCCGGCCACCTGCCGGTCTCCGGCTTCACCGCGCAACTGCACGACGGCCTCGTGGATCAGTCCCATGCCGTGGGTGCGGCCGTGCGAGAGCTGACCGCCGTGGGTGTTGAGCGGCAACACGCCGTCGCGGGCGATGTTGTGGCCGCCGTCGAGGAAGTCCTTGGCCTCGCCGATACCGCAGAAGCCGAGGGCCTCGATCCACGACAGGCAGTTGAACGTGAATCCGTCGTAGAGTTCGGCGACGTCGACGTCCTCGGGCCGCAGGTCGGTGCGCGACCACAGGTGGGCGGCGGGGCCGAGCACCTGCGGTTCGTGGGTGAGGGTGCTCTGGTCCCATTCGATCCGCTCGATGATCTGGGTACCCACCGCCTCGACGAGCACGGGTGGCTTGGCCAGATCGCGGGCCGCGTCGACCGCCGAGACGATCACCGCGACCGAACCGTCGCACGGAACGTCGCAGTCGTACAGGCCGAACGGGGTCGTGATTGCCCGCGCGTTCAGGTAGTCGTCCATCGTCAGCGGATCGCGGTAGATCGCCGTCGGATTCAGCGCGGCGTTGGCGCGCTGGTTGAGCGCGATCCAGCCGAGGGTCTCGCGGGTGGTGCCGTAGCGATGGAAATGACGCTGGGCATTCTGGGCGAGGGTGTGCGCGGCGGAGATACCACCGAACGGCATCATCCAGCTCGTGGTGCGTCCGCCCGACGGGCGGATCTCGCCGCGCTTCATCAGTTCTCCGTGGGTCGCTTCCCACAGGGTGCGGTAGCACAGCACGTGCCGCGCGAGTCCGCTGGAGACCGCGATCATCGCGGCGATGACCGAGCCACCGGGGCCGAAGGTTTCGATGCCGCCGTTGTGCCAGGTCGGGTTGAGCCCGAGTGCGGCCTCGACGGTCAGGACACCGCCCTCGCCGAAGCCGCCGACCTGGCCGGCACCGGGGTAGCTGGCGATCCCGTCGATGTCGTCGAGCGTGAGACCGGCGTCGGCGACGGCGCGTTCGCACGCCTCGATCGTCAGGCCCAGTGGGGAGCGCATGAGCCGGCGCCCGATCTCGGACATCCCGACTCCGGTGAGCGCCACCCGGTCCTCGAACTTCTCACGAGAAGCCATGGGCCGCACGTGCTTCCGGAAGTCCTCGGGTTCGATCCCGTCGGCCGGCAGCCGAGCAGGCGCGACCTGCTCGGCTGCCGGACGGAACAGCGGCAGCCAGACGTCGTCGTCCTGCTGGAAGACGACCTCCATCCGCTGGCCGAGTTCGAGGGTCTCCGGATCGCAGTCGACGATGTTGGTCGTCAACCGCACCCGGGGATCCTCGTCGATCGCGACCTGCGCTACCACATAGGGCGGCGGCAGGCCGGGGAGACCGAATCGGTGGTTGACCGTGAAGCCGGCGAGCGTGGCAGTGCCCGACACTTCGCGCACGCCCATCCGGTGACCGCGGCAGTACCGGCACACCGGTTGCGGCGGATGGATCAGCGCAGAACAGGATTCGCATTCCTGGATGCGCAGGATCCCGTCCGCACCGGCGGTCCAGAAGAACCGGTTCTGCTCGGTCACCTGGGGAAGGGGACGACCCGATTTCGGCGCCTTGCCCTTCTCCGTGTCCTCGGGGTCGACCACCGCTGAATCAGTCACCGATCTGTGCCTCCGACCTCTTCACCGTGATGGGCTCCGCGAGACGCTGCTCGTCGCAGATCTTCTGGAGCTTCTCGAGCGTCTCGTCGAGACCCGCGCCGAGGCGCGGTCCGGGCGTGAACGTGGCCGGCAGATGCCGCATGCCCTGGATGACGCCGATCGAGTCGTAGTGCACTGCTTCCGCCGGATCGCACTTGTAGTCCGGTATGCGGTCGAGCACGGCGACGAGCATGCGCTTGAACACCTGGCGGGCCATGTTCGAACCGATGCACCGGTGGATGCCGAGTCCGAAGCTGAAGTGCCGGTTTCCGCGACGCTCCAGGTCGACCTCGTTCGGATCGTCGAACAGTTCCGGGTCGCGGTTGGCCATCGCCCAGGACAGCCAGAGGCGCTCGCCTTCCTTGAATTCGGTGCCGTCGAACGAGCAGTCCGCCGAGAACGTGCGGCCGTCACCCGGTGCGGGTGTGAAGTACCGCAGGAACTCTTCGGTCGCCGAATCGAGCAGCGTGTCACGCTGTTCGCTGAGGATCGTGCGCTTGTCGGGATTGTGCGCGAGCCATTCGAGCGAGTGGGCGGTCAGCGCCGTCGTGGTGTCGAAGCCGCCGCCGATGAGCAGGCTCAGGATGCCGAGCAACTCCATGTCGTCGGGCTTCTCGCCGAGCACGGTGGCCTGGGCGAGCGCGTTGATCAGGCCGGGACGGGGATTCTCCCGGATCTCGAACAGGTTGGTGAGCAGGTCGATGCCCATCGTCCGGTGCATCTCGGCGATGCGCGGGATGTCCGGCGAGTCCGGCGGCGTGTAGACCGCGGCGTGGACCGGTTCGTTGTAGATGGTCCACTTGGCGATGGGGATGCCCATCATCGCCAGGGTGAGCACGGCGGGCACGATGTTCGCCAGGTCGTCGACGAAGTCGATGCGGCCGGTCTCGATCTTCTCGTCGATGCTGGCCCGCACGATCTCGTCGATGAACGGCGTCCACCGCTTGACCGCAGCGGGGGACAGGTAGGGGTTGAGCAGGGCGCGGAACTCGTGGTGCTCGGGGTCGTCCATCTCCAGGATGCCGCCGCGCACGCCCGACGCACGTTCCATCGTCGGGATCGCGATTCCCTTGTAGCCACGGCGTTTTCCGTGGATGTCATGGTCGGTGGACACGTCTGCCGAGCGGGCGAGCGCGAACACCTCCTTGCTGCCGGCGGCCACCCAGTGGCCACCGTGGGTCTCGGACCACGCCATCGGACACTTGGCGTGCATCTCCTGCGTGATCGGCAGGAAGTTGTCTCGGTAGTCGGCGGCGTGGCGGTCGAAATCGAATCTGTTCGCCTTGCGGCTGTCGTCGGTGACGACGTCGTCAACGCTCACGGCGTTGTCCTCTCTTGCACGTCGAGCTTTGGGGGGCTGTTCGAAACGGCAGATCAGAAAATGGTGATCGCCTGCTCGGGGCACGAGCGGGCGGCCTCCTTCACCGCTTCCTCCTGGTCGGCGGGCACCTCTTCGTTCGCGACCGACGCGTGACCGTCGATCTCACTGAGCTCGAAGACGTCCGGTGCGGCCATGGCGCAGAGCGTGTGGCCCTGGCACTTGTCGGGATCGACGCGGACCTTCAAAATTCTCCTCCAGACTTCCGTTGTAGCCGGGGTGGTTCGGATCCCTTTCGCCGGAATCCTCCGGGGACGGTAGCAGCGACGGGATTCGGGATCAGATGTGGTAGTCGTACCACTTCAGGTAGCCGCCTCCGTCGACGCGCATCTGCATGCCGGTGACGTACCGTGATTCGTCGGAAGCCAGGAAAAGCACCATGTTGCTGGAGTCCTGGGGCTCGATGTACGGAATCGGCATGGCCTGCTGCACACCGAATGCCGGCTCCGCGTCCTGGCGGGTGGGGTGTTCGAGGTCGGGGCGGAAGGAGCGGTACATCGGCTCGCTCTGCAGCATGTCGGTGTTGCAGTTGGTCGGGTGCAGCACGTTGGCGCGAATGCTGCGGGGCGCCAGATGCGTTGCGAGTTCGTGGATGAACTGTGACAACGCACGCTTCGAGTACACGTACGCGACACCACCGAGGTCCTTGCCCGGCTGGTCGACCTTGGCGACGTCCATCAGGGCCGCGGTCGAGCCCGTCGCGATGATCGATGCGCCGGCGGTCAGGTGCGGCAACGCTTCCTGCACGGCGTTGATCGTGCCGACGAGATTGGTATTGACCACATCGGACCACGCCTGAGTTTGTGGTTCGCCCTTCATTCCGGCGACACCGGCCTGTGCGACAACGACATCCAGCTTGCCGAACTCGGCGAGACCCTGCTCGAGAGCGGCGCGCACCTCCGAGGCCACACGCACGTCGGCCTTGACCGCGACGATGCGGCGGCCCTGCTTCTCGACGAGGCGCACCGTCTCCTCGAGGTCCTCGGGGGTGGCCATCGGGTATCCGATGGACGGGATGTCCTCGCACAGGTCGATCGCGATGATGTCCGCGCCTTCCTCGGCCAGACGGACCGCGTGGCTGCGGCCCTGCCCGCGAGCGGCACCGGTGACGAACGCGACCTTGCCTTCTACACGCCCCACTGTTGTTTCCTTTCGCTAACTTTCGCTGTCGGGAGATTCGCGGACGGTCGGGTCAGGTGTTGCGTCCGCCGTTGACGCCGAGGATCTGGCCGGTGATGTAGCCGGCTTCCTCCGAAACGAGGAATGCGCATGCCGCGGCGATGTCCTCCGGGCGGCCCACCCGGCGTACCGGGGTCCGCTGGATGTGTTCTTCGATGGTTCCGCCGAGCAGGCCCTTGCTTTCGGAGTTGCGCAGCATCGGGGTATCGACGAATCCGGGCGGGACGGCGTTGACGGTGATTCCGTCGGGGCCGTATTCGAGGGCGAGCGACTTGGTGAGCCCGTTGACACCGGACTTGGACGAGACGTAGGCGGTCATGAACTGCTGCCCGGACTGCGCACTCGACGACGAGATGTTCACGATGCGGCCCCACTGCGCCTCGCGCATGTCGGGGAGCACCGCCTGGACGCAGTGGAAGACACCGTTCAAGTTGACCGCGATGATCTGGTTCCAGGTCTCGATGTCGATGTTGTGGAAGCGCTTGTACAGTTCCCGGCCCGCCGCATTCACCAGAATCGTGATCGGGCCGAGTTCCTTTCGGACCTCCTCGAGCGCGGCGTCGACCGAGGCGCGATCGGACACGTCCGCGACATAGGAGAACTTGGCGTCGGACGGATTGATGTCCAGGATCGCGACCCGGTGGCCGTCGTTGCGCAAGCGCTCGGCGATGGCCGCGCCGATTCCCGAACCGCCCCCGGTGACGACGGCGGTCCGGGCGGTGGAAGCTGCTGTTCCTGCTGTCACTGCCACGCCTCGTCCCCGACGATGGTCACGCGGCGCATGAGGCGCTCGGACGACGGGTCGTAGGGCAGTGCCCGGTGCAGCATGCCGGTGTTGTCCCACACGACCAGGTCGCCGATTTCCCAGTCGTGGGCGTAGCAGAAGCGCTCTTGCGTGGCCCAGTCCTGCAGTTCGTCGATGAGCGCGCGGCTCTCGTCGGGCTCCATGCCGACGATGTGGTCGGCGGTGGCGCCGATGACCAGCGAGCGACGGCCGTCGCGTCGTTCCCACACGAGCGAGGACTCGTGCGTCGGGAGCTGACGCCAGCGCGCGACCTGGTCCTCGGTCGGGTCCGGGTAGACCTTGCGCTGCGCGGCCTCGAAGCTGTGGACGACGCGCAGGCCGTCGTAGCGCTTGCGTTCCGCCTCGGAGAGGTTCTCGTAGGCGGCGTAGGTGTTCGCGAACTCGGTGCCACCGCCGACGGCGGCGACATGGCGGCAGCTGAGCACCGTGGCCTTGGCCGGGATGTCGTTGGTGGTGTCGTCGATGTGCCAGCTGAAGGTGCCCTTGAGGTATTCGGCCGACGGCGACTTCGCCGGGTCGAGCGAGACGGTGAAGATCTCCTGGCCGGGGACCGGCTGGACGAGCTGCCCGAGCTTGCGGCTGAAGGCGAGCTGACCTTCGTCGTCGAGGTTCAGGCCGCGGAACAGCAGCACGCCGCGCCACTTCAGCGCCTCGGTCAGCTTGCCGATCACCTCGGGGTTCTCGAGGTCGACATCTCCGCTGACCTCTACTCCCAGTGCCGGGGTGATTGCTGTAGTCTTGATCACAAGAAGCTCCCTTCCAGTTTTCGAGAACCATACTCTCCGCGTCGAGTTGCCCGCAAGGCCGGATCAGCCGCTGGTCGGGACAATTCAGGCTTCGATTCGGGGTATGCGAACCAGGCTCTGATTGCTACATTCACACCAATACGGGGACTGAATTCTCGATAGTGAGAATCGTATTTCCACACAGTGAGGAGAACCGGATGTCAACGCAGGAGACCGTGCAGGCCGAGGCCGGGACCGAGGTGCACAAGCGCCTGCTCATCGACGGGCAGCTCGTCACGACCGAGCAGACCTTCCCGTCGTTCAACCCCGCGACGGGTGAGCTCGTCGGCTACGCCCCGGATGCCGGTGTCGCCGAGGCGGAAACCGCCATCGAGGCCGCGCGCCGCGCTTTCGACACCACGACGTGGTCCACCGACGTCGAATTCCGCATCAAGTGCCTCGACCAGCTCCACCAGGCACTGCTCGACAACGCCGAAGAACTGCGCGAACTCACCATCGCCGAGGTCGGCGCACCGCGCCTTCTCACCTACGGCAACCAGCTCGACGCCCCGATCAACATCGTCCGCTACTACGCGGACCTCCTCCGCAAGTACCCGCTGACCGAGGACCTCGGCGAGGTCGAGATCCGCGGGCAGAAGCACCGCCGCTGGATCGAGCGCGAGGCCGCGGGCGTCGTCGCCGCGATCGTCGCCTACAACTACCCGACGCAGCTCGCGCTCGCGAAGCTCGCACCGTCGCTCGCCGCCGGCTGCACGATCGTCCTCAAGGGCGCGCCCGACACCCCGCTCGTCACGCAGGCGCTCGGCGAGATCATCGCCAACCACACCGACATCCCCGCCGGCGTCGTCAACATTCTCTCCTCCACCCAGGTGTCGACCGGCGAGATCATGACGACCCACCCCGACGTCGACGTCGTCACCTTCACCGGCTCCACCGTCGTCGGCCGCAAGATCATGGCCGCGGCCTCCGAGTCCCTCAAGCGCGTCTTCCTCGAGCTCGGCGGCAAGTCCGCGCTCATCGTGCTCGACGACGCCGACATCCCGACCGCCGCACAGTTCGCGGCGTTCAGCATCTGCTCACACGCCGGCCAGGGCTGCGCCCTCACCACGCGCCTGCTCGTGCCCCGGGAGAAGCACGACGAGATCGTCGCCGCGGTCGGCGCGATGATGAGCAACGTCCCGTTCGGTGATCCGTCCGACCCGAAGATCTACATGGGCCCGGTCATCAACGAGAAGTCGCGCGAGAAGATCGACGGCATGGTCAAGCGGGCCGTCGAGGCGGGCGCGACCCTCGTCACCGGCGGCGAGAAGGTCGACCCCGGCTTCTTCTACAAGCCGACGCTGCTCGCGAACGTCGACCCGGACAGCGAGATCGCGCAGGAAGAGGTCTTCGGCCCGGTCCTCGCCGTCATCCCGTTCGACGACGACGACGATGCCGTGCGCATCGCCAACAACTCCATCTACGGCCTGTCCGGCGGTGTGCTCAGCGCCGACGACGAGCGCGCCACGGCGATCGGCCGCCGGATCCGCACCGGCACGTTCAGCATCAACGGCGGCAACTACTTCACGCCCGAGGTGCCGTTCGGCGGATACAAGCAGTCCGGCATCGGCCGCGAGATGGGCGTCGCCGGTCTGCACGAGTTCCAGCAGATCAAGTCCTTCGCGGCGGTCGTCAAGTGAAGCCCCTCGAAGGGATCCGCGTCCTCGAGGTCGCGATGTACGGCTTCGTCCCGTCGGCGGGCGCCGTGCTCGCCGAGTGGGGCGCCGACGTCGTCAAGGTCGAGCATTCGGTCACCGGCGACCCGCAACGCGGACTGCGGCAGGTCGGCCGGATGCGGGTCGAGGGCGATCCGAACCCGAACGTCGAACACGCCAACCGTGGCAAGCGCAGCATCGGTCTCGACATGGGAAGCGAGGAGGGCCGGGAGGTCCTGCTCGAGCTGGCCCGCCGCTCGGACGTGTTCCTGACCAGCTTCCTGCCGCAGGCCCGCACCAAGTTCGGGATCGACGTGGACGACATCCGCGCCGTCAACCCGTCGATCGTCTACGCGCGCGGCAGTGCACTCGGCCCGCGCGGCGTCGAATCCGACCGCGGCGGTTACGACATGACCGCGTTCTGGGCGCGCGGCGGCATCGCCGCGACCATCACCCCGCCCGGCGTCGAGGGCATGATCGCTCCGCCCGGACCGGCGTTCGGCGACACTATCTCCGGCACCAACCTCGCCGGCGGCATCGCGGCCGCGCTCTTCAAGCGCGAACGCACCGGGGAGACGTCGGTGGTGGACGTGTCGCTGCTCGGCAGCGGCCTCTGGGCGATGGGGCACGGCGTCGCACTGTCGCTGCATCTCGACGAGCACATGGTCGCCCCCGTGCCGGGAGCCCATGGCGCACCGACGAATCCGCTGTCGGGCCTGTACGCGACGTCGGACAACCGCTACCTGTCGTTCGTGATGCTCCAGCCCGGCAAGTTCTGGGCGGATGTGTGCCGTCACATCGACCGGCCCGACCTCATCGACGATCCGCGGTTCGCCGATGCCCAGCAGATTGCCGCCAATACCGAAGAAGCGGTGGCGATTCTGCGCGAGGCCATCGGGAAGCGGACCCTCGCCGAGTGGACCGAACGGTTCGCGACTCTCGCCGGCCCGTGGGCGCCGGTGCAGGACTCGCTCCAGGTCTCCGACGACGCGCAGATCCGCGCGAACGAATACATCGTCAAGGCAGGCGAACTCGAGCTGGTCGCCAACCCGGTCCAGTTCGACGTCACCGCACCGGAGACCGGTCCCGCACCCGAATTCGCTGCGCAGACCGAGGAGGTGCTGCTCGAACTCGGTCTCGACTGGGATCGCATCATCGCGCTGAAGACGGCGGGCGCAGTCACCTAGGACTGCGACCGCGAGAGAACACCGGAGAATCTCATGCCATACATCGCTTCGATAGGTACCTACCTGCCGTGCTGGGGATCACCCGGGGCCCGCGTGCCCGGTGACGACGAGGACGCGATCACACTCGCTGTCGAAGCGGGCCGCGCCGCCGTGGCCGAGACGGGTTCGGTTCAGTACGTGGTCCTGGTCAGCCGGGACCTGCCACTGCTCGAGAGCAGCAACGCCGCAGTGCTGCTCGCGGGACTCGGACTCGATCCGGAGATCGAGGTCACCGAACGCCTCGGCGGTGCACCGGCAACACTCGATGCGCTCGGTTCCGCGCGACCGCGGACCCTGGTGATCGGCGTGGACCTTGCCCCCGCCGGGGCGGCGGCGGCGCTCACCGCGGACCAGGGCCTGCAGGTGCGCACCGCGGCGCGCGTCTCCCGCAGCCTCCCGGTCCGCACCCGCACCGAGAACGGAATGGTGCACGACTACGGGGATCCGCGCCTGGTCAAACAGCGCGGTTTCCTTGCGTCCCTTGCCTCGTCGTGGGTCGACGACCCGGTGACCGTCGCCGGCGTCGAACCCCGATACGCGGCGGACCTGTGCGCCGCCCCGCCGGTGGAACTTCCCACCACGGGCGCGAGTTCGCCGTTGTTCGCGCTCGCGGCGATGGCCGAATCGGAGACGAAGGGTCCACTGGTGGGAGTGGAACAGGCGAGCCTGTCGGCGATCACCGTCGCCGACGGCGTCACCGAGATCCGTCGTCACGAACCGCCGGCGCGGGAGCGCACCGCGCCGGTTCACGTGCCCGGCCCGGACATCCCGATCTCGCTCGCGGCATACGAGCGGGCGTTCGAAGCCAAGGTCCGCTGGGAAGCGGGCCGCCATCCCGGCTCCGACGACCTGGACTTCCCACCGAGATATCGGGTGGGGGAGGACGGAACACTGGGCAGCAGTTACGAGTTCGTTCCCTTGCCGCGAACCGGGAGCGTCTACACCGAGGTCACCGTCCGTGTTCCGGTCCCCGGTCTGGACACCCCGTACTCGCTCGTCCTCGTCGAACTCGACGACGTCGACGTGCGGGCACTGGTCAAGGTGACCGGTGTGGAGCCGGGCACCGTCGACATCGGCGATCGCGGCCGCATGGTGCTGCGCCGCGTCGCGGTGCGGTCCGGGGTTCCGGACTACGGCTACGCGTTCCATCCCGAAAGTGAGGCGTCATGAGGAAAGTCGCGATCGTCGGTGCGGGAATGACGCCCTTCGCCGAACATTTCTCCCTCGGCATCCGCGAGTTGCTGCCGATGGCGTACGCCGAATGTGCGGCGACGGTCGACAAGGGCATCCGCACCTCGGACCTGCAGGCCGCGTGGTTCGGTGCGATGGGGACCACCGACGGGTTCCCCGCCGGGATCCTCGCCGACACCCTCGGTCTCCCGGAGATTCCGGTGACACGCGTCGAGAACTCCTGTGCCACCGGGCACGACGCCATCCGGAACGCCCTGTTCGGGATCGCTTCCGGAGCGTTCGACGTGGCGCTGGTGATGGGCGCCGACAAGGTCCGCGAGACCGCGTCGAAGGACATGATCTGGGAATGGGAAGCTCTCACGCGTGACATGGCGTGGGACTACCCGCTCGGTCTCGCGCAGGCCGGTTTCGCGCTGCACGTGCGACGCTACCTGCACGAGTCGCCGGCGACCCGCGAGCACATGGCCATGGTCGCGGTGAAGAACCATCTGAACGGTCTGAACAATCCGAAGGCGTTCCGGCGCTTCGAGATCACCGTGGAGGAGGCGCTGAACGCGCAGACCGTGGTGACGCCGTTCGGTGTCTACGACTGCGCGCCGCAGAGCGACGGTGCCGCCGGGCTGGTGCTCGCCGCCGAGGACGTCGTGGACCGCTACACCGATCGCCCGGTGTGGATCCGCGGTGTCGGTATCGGCCTGGATTCGGTGATGCACCAGCACAAGAAGGACATGACCAGCTTCCCGGCGACCGTCCGGGCTGCGAAGCAGGCGTTCGGGATGGCCGGCCTGACGCCCTCCGATGTCGATGTCGCGGAGGTCCACGACTTCTTCACCGGCATCGAACTGATCAGCTACGAGGATCTCGGCTTCGCGAACCGGTTCGAGGCCTACAAGCTGATCGAATCCGGGGCCACCGCCATCGGTGGGACCCTCCCGGTGAATCCCAGCGGCGGCATGATCTCCAAGGGGCATCCGCCGGGTGCCACCGGTGTCGCCCAGTGTGTCGAGCTGTTCGAGCAGTTGCGCGGCAACGCCGTCAACCAGGTCGACGGTGCACGAATCGGCTTGGCACACAATATCGGTGGACCGACTGCCGTATCGGCGGTGACGATCCTCGAGGGCTCCGGTTCCTGACGGTCCAGTCCGCCCGGTTTCGTCCACCACTGCCTACCACCGCATACGCCTGCAGGCAGCGCCGACGCCCGCGTCGCACCACGCGACGCGGGCGTCGGCGTGTCCGAAGTCGGTGTACGCCGGGATAATTCGAAAAAACAAGACTCGCGGGTCAGGTTCTTGTCACAACCGCCGCAGTCGCATATATTGCGTAGGTCACAATCGAACCTTCGATGTGAACCGAGTCATCGTAATTTCTTGTAGCTCTTGCTCGTTCGTGCACACAGGCGCTCGCTCGTACACACGGTCGACGTCGACATCCGATCCCCCGATGAAAGTCGAGTTGGATGATTCTCACTGTCGTGAACCGAATCGGTCGCAGTATCCTCGTCATCCTGTTGGTGACGGTCGCGGTGGTCGCGCTGCTCGGCCTGGCCCCCGGCTCGGTCGCCCAGGTGATCCTGGGGGAGAACGCGACCCCGGAAGCTGTCGCGGCCATGAATGCCGAACTGGGCCTGGACGCGCCGTTCTGGTCGCAGTACCTCACCTGGCTGGGCAACGCCGTACGAGGAGATCTCGGAACCTCCCCGCTCACCGGACAATCCGTGAGCGAGGCGATCGCCGAGCGACTTCCGGTGACCCTCCAGCTCGCCGTCATGGGGCTGACGATCGCGCTGATCGTCGCGATCGGCATGGGCATCGCGTCGGCGTCGCGTCCGGGCAGCGCGCTGGACCGTACGATCAATGCGGTCTCCGCGGTGTTCCTGTCCGTCCCGGCCTTCATCGCCGGCCCGATCCTGATCTACTTCTTCGCCATCAAGCTGCAGATATTCCCGGTGATGGGATGGTCCCGGATCAGTGAGGGGCTGGGGGAGAACCTGCGCACCGCCCTGCTCCCGGCGATCGCGATCGCGCTCACCGAGATCGCGGCATTCCACCGGCTCCTGCGCACGGATCTGCTCGGCACGCTGCGCGAGGACTTCGTCGCGGCGGCCCGCGCCAAGGGGCTCTCGGCGCGGTACGTCATGTTCCGGCACGCGCTGCGCCCGTCGTCGTTCTCGCTCATCACGCTCGCGGGAATCAATCTCGGACGGCTCATCGGCGGCACCGTCATCGTCGAAACCCTTTTCGGGCTACCGGGTCTGGGGCAGCTCGTCGCGTCGTCGATCACGTCCCGTGACGTGATCATGGTGCAGGGGATCGTCGTCTTCATCGCCGTGGTCTACGTGTGCATCAACACCCTCGTGGACCTCGGCTATCAGGTGATCGACCCGCGGGTCGGAAAGGTGGCGACCGCATGACCGAGATCGCGACGAAGAACACCGTCCTCACGAAACACGCGGTCGATGCGGCGGTGGACACGGTGCCGGTGGTCCCGGCGCCCAAGAAGAAGCGTCCGATCCTGGTGTACCTGTCGGTCGTGTGGCTGGTCGTGCTGATCACCGCCGCAGTGTTCGCCGACCTCCTTCCTCTCGCCTCCTATGCCACCCCCGTGGGCACCCCGCGCACCGGGCCCCAGCTGGGCTCCCTCGACCTGCTGCTCGGCACCGACACTCTCGGCCGGTCGATGCTCTCCCGTATCGTCTACGGCGCCCGTGTCTCGCTGGTGGTAGGAGCGGTCGCCGGGCTCATCGGATTCGTAATCGGTTCCCTGGCAGGCCTGCTCGCAGGCTACTTCAGGGGCCGTCTCGACTCGATCGTCACGCTCGTCGCAGACGCGATGCTTGCCTTCCCGCCCTTGATCCTGCTGCTCGCGCTGGCGTCGATCCTGACGCCCAGTGTCCCGACGATGCTGCTCGGCCTCACCGTGATGGTCGTCCCGTCGTTCATCCGGCTCGCGCGGGCGAACACCATGGCGTGGTCGTCGCGTGAATTCGTCCGTGCCGCAAGGAACATGGGCGCCGGCCACGGCCGGATCGTGTTCCGCGAGATCCTCCCGAACGTTCTGGCTCCGCTGGCGGCGTTCCTGCCGATCGTCATGGCGGCGCTCATCGTGGCCGAGGGTTCCCTGAGCTTCCTCGGCCTGGGAATTCCTCCGCCGCAACCCAGCTGGGGCGGAATGATCAGCGACGGCAAGGACGCCATCGCCACCTATCCGCACCTGGTGTTCGTTCCCGCCCTCGTCATCTTCTTCACGGTGTTCGCTCTCAATCAGGTCGGCGACCACCTGCGGACCAAGTACGACCGCACGCTGCAGGACTGATCGTCCGCAATCGCCCCCCCATCCTGGAAAGGTCGACGATGCTTCGACGCAAACGATTTCCGCGCTTGGCCGCCGCCGTGTGTACGGCGGCGATGTTCCTCGCCGCCTGTGGCTCGGGCTCGGGAGGCGGTGACGGAGGATCCGCCGATGCCGGCGAACCGGTGTCCGGTGGTGTAGCCCGTGTCCTGCAGACCGGCGAACCGCGGTCCCTCGACCCGGCAGCGTTGTCGAACACGTGGGCGCACCAGCCGGTGCTGGCCAATGCGCTGTACGGAACATTGATGATCAACGACCTCGACACGTTCGAGATCGAATACAAGATGGCCACCGACTTCTCCAGCACCGACGGGGGCTCGACCTTCACCCTGAAACTGCGGCCGGACCTGAAGTTCAGCGACGGCACACCGCTCGACGCCGCCGCCGTGAAGTTCAACTGGGACCGTCTCAGGGACCCCGCTCTCGGTTCCACGACGATCCGGCAGGCCGTGCAGATCGCGCAGTCCGAGGTTGTCGATCCCACCACACTCCGGGTCACGATGACCGCACCGAACCCGCACTTCGCACAGGCCATCGTCGCGGGCGCCCTCAACTGGATCGCCTCGCCCGCGGCGCTGCAGCAGGGCCAGGCGGCGTTCGACGAGAATCCCATCGGAGCAGGGCCGTTCACGCTCGTCGACTGGAAGCGCCAGGACTCCATCGAACTCCAGCGCAACCCCGGATACTGGGACGCACCGAAACCGTACCTGGACGGCATCACGATCCGCACCGTCTCCGACACCAACCAGCGCGTCAACACCATGACCACCGGCGGCGCCGACCTCGCGTCGGAGACCAACTGGGAGAGCCTGAACAAGATCGAGGCCGCCGGCTACTCGTACGAGGTCGTTCCGACCGGCGGCGGGCAGTTCATGGGCATGAACGTGCGGCGCGCACCGTTCGACGACGAGCGTGCCCGCCGCGCCGTCTCGCTTGCCGTGGACCTGGACGCCATCAACGTCGCCGTCTACAACGGCGCCGGTGAGATCCCGCGGACACTGTTCGAAGAGGGATCGCCCTACTACGCGGATGTCGCTCTCGACCGCCACGACCCCGAGGAGGCCCAGCGGTTGTTCGACGAGCTCGCCGCCGAAGGCAAGCCCGTCTCGTTCAGCTTCATGTCCTACCCCACCACCGAGTCGAAGACACTCGGTGAGGCACTGCAGGCGCAGCTCAGCGCGTACGACAACGTCGAGGCGAAGGTCGAGGTCGTCGACTACGCCGCAGCGACCGCACGGACCGGGGCGCGCGATTTCGACATGGTCATCTCGTCCGCCGTGGTCCAGGACCCGGACTACGCGCTGTGGATGGCGTTCCATGCCCAGTCGCCCGGCAACTTCACCGGCATCCAGGACCAGCAGCTCAGCGAGGCGCTCGACGCCGGACGGTCCGCGCAGTCGGCCGAGGAGCGGACCGCGGCCTACGAGATCGTGCAGCAGCGACTCGCGGAGGTGACCCCGGGCATCTGGTACTACCGCGCGGTCCCGGCGATCGTGTCCGGGAAGAAGCTGCACGGCGTCGTGCTGTACACGCTCGGTTCGCCGCTGCCCGAGGAACTGTGGATCGCCTAGGCACTGACCGCCGCAGCGAGGAACGACCAGCCGACGACAGCGAAAGGGCCGGAGTGCCATGACCACTCAGCCGCTCCTCCAGGTGAGGAATCTGCGTGCCTACATCGGCACACCACGAGGGACCGTCCGGGCCGTGGACGGCGTGTCCCTGGACCTGGACGAAGGCCGGGCACTGGGCGTCGTCGGCGAGTCCGGTTCCGGCAAGTCCGTGATGGCCAAGGCCGTCATGGGTCTGATGCCGCCCCGGTCCGCGCGGTCCGGCGAAGTGATCTTCCGCGGCCGCGACCTGCTCGCGCTGGGCAAGAAGGAGCAGCGTGAGGTCTGGGGCAAACAGATCGCGATGGTCTTCCAGGACCCGGGGCGCTCGCTCAATCCGGTGGTGCGGGTCGAGCGCCAGCTCACCGAAGGCATGCGCAAGCATCTGGGAATCGGCAGCTCCGAGGCTCGGGGCCGGGCCCTCGACCTCCTGAAGGAGGTCGGGGTGCCCGACCCCGAGCGGCGGCTGCGCAACTATCCGCACGAGATGTCCGGCGGCATGCGGCAACGCGTGATGATCGCGATCGCGCTCGCATGCGAACCGGACCTGCTCATCGCGGACGAACCCACCACCGCCCTGGACGTGACGATTCAGCGCCAGATCCTCGATCTGCTGCGCCGCGTGCAACGCGAACGCGGCATGTCGATGATGCTCATCAGCCACGACCTGGCGGTGGTGGCCGGTCGCACCGACCGGGTCTCGGTGATGTACGCCGGTCGCCTCGCGGAGGTCGGATCGACCCGGGAGGTGTTCGAGGCGCCCCGGCATCGCTACACACACGCGTTGCTGGGAGCGACCCCGACCATCGACCACACCCGGCACGCACCGCTGCAGTTGATCGACGGTTCGTTGCCCGACCCCACGGCGCCACCGGGAGGATGCCGATTCGCTCCCCGGTGCGCACACCGCCTCGACGAGTGCGACACCGCCGGCCCGGATCTCGAATCCGTGGGAGCGGATCATCTGGTTGCGTGTCTGAACCCGGTTGCCCTTGCGGCACCGGCACTTTCGGGAGGTCGCTGACATGGCCGGTAGTGGTTCCGCGCACCTGCGCGGTGAGCAGGCGCTGCTGAGCGTGCAGGATCTCGTCGTCGAATACCCGACCGCGTCCGGGACGGTGCAGGCGGTCTCGAAGATCAGCTTCGACGTTCTGCCGGGCGAAACCCTCGGCATCGTGGGCGAATCCGGCTGCGGGAAGTCCACGACGGGGCGAGCCGTCCTGCGCCTGGACCGGTTGACGTCCGGACGTATCCGGTTCGGTGACGACTGGATCGAGGAGGCCGGCGAGAAACAGATGCGCGCGCTGCGGCGCGACATGCAGATGATCTTCCAGGACCCGGTGGCCTCGCTGAATCCGCGGCGCAGCGTCGGGGACATCGTCGTGGAAGGGCTCGCGGTCGCGGGTGTCCCGAAGGACGAGCGGGCCGCGACGTCTGCGTCCGTTCTCGGCCAGGTGGGGCTCGGAAGCGACCGTTTCGCCGGCATGCTTCCGCGGCAGTTGTCCGGTGGGCAGGCACAGCGCGTCGCGATCGCCCGCGCGCTGGCGCTGAATCCGCGCCTGCTCATCTGCGACGAACCCGTCTCCGCTCTCGATGTGTCCGTGCAGGCGCAGATTCTGAATCTCCTCGAGGAACTCAAGGCGGAGTTCGATCTGACCGTCGTGTTCATCGCACACGACCTCGGCGTCGTCCGCACGGTCAGCGACAACGTAATGGTGATGTACCTCGGGAAGGTGTGCGAATTCGGGGATTCCGTCGAGGTGTACGACGACCCGGCACACCCGTACACTCGGGCCTTGCTCGATTCGGTTCCGTTGACCGACCCGGAGAAGGCATTCGCCGGGCCGGCTCTGGAAGGGGACGTGCCGTCGCCGTTGGCGCCGCCCACCGGGTGCCGGTTCCGGACCCGGTGCCCGATCGTGCAGGACCGGTGCGCCGACGAAGAACCCGAGATGCGGGAGGTGCGGACCGGTCGGTTCGTCGCATGTCATTTCCCCCTCGGCGGAGCCGAGGCGAATTCGAAGGAGAAGGTGTCGGTCGCATGAGCGGACGGGTAGCGGGCAAGGTCGCGTTGATCACGGGCGCGGCGCGGGGGCAGGGCCGCGCGTATGCGGTCCGGCTCGCGGAGGAAGGCGCCGACGTCGTCGTCGTGGACGTGTGCGCCGAGGTCGGGGACGTCGCCTACGCACCGGCGACACCCGAGGATCTCGAGGAGACGGTCCGGCTGGTGGAGAAGACCGGACGCCGCGTCGTGTCCGGGATCGTGGATGTGCGCGACCTGGATGCGCTGCGCGGGATCGTCGACGATGCGGTCCGGCAGTTGGGTCGCCTGGACGTGGTCGTCGCGAATGCGGCCATCTGCTCGGCCGCGCCGTGGAACGAAATGACCCCGCAGATCTTCGAGGACACGATCGGCACCAACGTCACGGGAGTGTGGAACACGGTCATGGCCGGTGCGCCGCACCTCGTCGAAGCCGGCGGCGGCTCGATCGTCCTGATCAGCTCGGCCGCGGGAATCAAGGTGCAGCCGTTCGCGATTCCGTACACCACGAGCAAGTTCGCGGTGCGGGGGATGGCCAAGGCGTTCGCCGCCGAACTCGCCCAGCACCACATCCGGGTCAACAGCGTGCATCCCACGGGTGTCAACACGCCGATGGTGAACGACGGTGCCCTCGGCGGGCAGATCTCGCGTGCGCTGGAGGGCAACACCCGGCTCGGCGCCATGATGATCAACATGATGCCGGTCGATATCGTGCAGCCCGAGGACGTTGCGGACACCGTGCTGTTCCTCGCGTCCGACGAGTCGAGGTACATTACCGCGCACGAGCTTGCGCCCGACGCGGGCGTGACGGAGTACTGACCGATCGTTCCCTGCCGGCCGGCTCCCGCGACGATGCGGGGGCCGGCCGGTCGGGTCAGCTCGCGCGGGTCTCGGGGCTGCGCAACCGGTTGTCGCAGATCTCGCGGAGTTGCTGCGCGAGGGACGGTGAGAGCTGGCTCCAGCGCGGGCTGTTCAGGATCGCTCGCAGCCGGTGGAAGAAGACGGTGGGGCTGACCCCGAACTCGACGAAGATGTCCTCGTCGGGGCCGCCGTCCCAGTGGCGCCATTTCGTGGCGAACGCGAGAATCGCGGTTTCGTCGGTCATGGGGGTCCCTCCTTCGCGGGGTTAGGGATCGGCCGGGTGCGGGGGACGGGTGTCACCGCACCCGGCCGACGTGTGTAGGGGAGCGCGTCAGCGCAGCTGGTCCTTCATCACCTTGCCGGTGGCGTTGAGGGGAAGGGCGTCGAGGAACTCGACGAATCTCGGCACCTTGAAGCCGGCCATGCGCTCACGGCTCCAGGAAATCAGATCTTCCGCTGCCACAGTCGTTTTCGGAACCACGAAGGCCTTGCCCACCTGCCCCAGACGGTCGTCCGGGACACCGATGACCGCCACCTGGTCGACGGCCGGATGGGTGAGCAGGAAACCTTCGATCTCGGCGGGATAGGCATTGAACCCGCCGACGATGAACATGTCCTTCTTGCGGCCGATGATGCGGAGCCGGCCCGTGTCGTCGATCTCCCCGAGATCGCCGGTGTGCAGCCAGCCGTCCGCATCGATCGCCTCGGCGGTGGCACGAGGATCCTCGAAATAACCCTGCATGACGTTGTATCCGCGCATGAGCACCTCGCCGTCCTCGGCGATGCGCACCTCGATGCCGTCGCACGGCAGGCCGACGGTCGTCGCGATCTGCTCGAAGCTGTCACCGCAGCGCGATGCTGTTGCGGTACCGCCCTCGCTGAGTCCGTACCCCGTCATGATCGTTTCGAAGGGCAGTTCGTCGCGGATCCGCCGGATCAGTTCGACGGGGATGTCGGCGGATCCGGTCACCGCGGCGCGCAGGGACGACAGGTCGTGTCCTCTCGGCGCGGACAGCAGCGACTGGTAGAGCGTGGGCGGACCGGGGAGCATGGTGACCTTCTCCCGTTCCACCAGTGCCAGTACCTCGTCGATGTCGAGGACCGGCACCGGCAGAACGGTCGCGCCCCGGATCATGGATGCGATCAAACCTGCTTTGTACCCGAACATGTGGAAGAACGGGTTGACGATCAGATACCGGTCGCCTTCGCGCAGGTCGGCCAGATCGCACCACTCCGAGAACATCCGGAGCGTCTGGGCGTGGTTCATCATGACGCCCTTGGGTCGTCCGGTGGTGCCGGACGTGTACATGATGTCCGCGATGTCCTCACCGTCGACCGCGCATTCGTACGGTGCTCCGCCGGAAAGGAACCCGGATTTCAGATCGATCACGGGGATGTCTTCCGGAGCCTGGAACTCCAGGCCGAGGAACCCCTTCTGGACCAGGACCGCCTTCGCGCCGCTGCGACGGATGATGTCGTCCGCTTCCTGCGTCTTGTACCGGGTGTTGACCGGGACGAGAATGCCTCCTGCGGTGAGGATTCCGAATGCCGCGACGATCCATTCCGCAGAGTTCGGTGCCCAGATCGCGACGCGGTCGCCCTTGTCGATACCGATGGAGGCGAGTGCTCCGGCGGCGCGCCGCACCCGGTCGACGAGCTCGGTGAAGGTGATCCGGAGGTCCCCGTCGACGACCGCTTCGGCATTACCGAAGCGGTCGCCGACGCTCAGGACCATCTCGGGGATGGTCCTGAAGGTCATACCCCGAGCAGCCTCGCGAGGTTGCCGCCCATGACCAGCTTCTGGTCCTCGAAGGGCAGATGCTGGATGTGGTCGATGTACGTCGTCGGCTGGGCCAGGCCCTCCGGGTGCGGGTAGTCGGAACCGAACAGCACGCGCTCGGCGCCGATGAGGGCGGTGAGCTTGCTGAAGTCCTCTTCCCAGAACGGGCTGACGTGGATGCTGCGCTTGATCGCCTCGACCGGATCCTGCATGCCGAAGCCCTCGGGGGCCTTCTTGTAGACGTCCCGGAGGGTTTCCAGCACGTGCGGGAGCCAGGAGGCGCCGTTCTCGATGACCGCGATCTTCAGCTCCGGGAAACGGAACAGCGCGCCGTGGCACACCCAGGACGCGACCGCATCCTGGATCGGACGCCACTCGCTGACCATGCGGAAGGCATTCGTCACGAACGGGAGCATCTCGGAGCCGGTGCCGTCCCATTCCTGGTTGTAGCGGGCGTAACCGCTGTCCGAGGAGTGCTGGGTGACGAGCACGTCGAGCTCGACGACACGCTTCCAGAACGGGTCGAACTCGGGCAGGGCGAACGACCGCGGGCCACGGAAGCCGGGGACCGGCGCCGGGCGGACCAGGATGGCCTTCGCGCCGCGCTCGACACACCACTCGAGCTCCTCGATGGCCTTCTCGACGATCGGGAGGCTGATGACCGGAACGGTGAAGATGCGGTCCTTGTAGTTGAATCCCCAGGTCTCGTACAGCCACTCGTTCAGCGAGTGCACGACCGCGTGGATCAGGTCCGGATCGTCACGCATGCGCTCCTCGACGAGGCTCGCGAGCGTCGGGAACATCAGGGTGCGCTCGATCTGGAGCTCGTCCATCAGCTCCAGGCGGGCCGCCGGCTCGCGGAACGCCGGGATCGACTTCATCGACTTGCCGAAGATCTCCCGCTTGCTCTTGCCCTCGGGATTGCCGTTCTTGAAGTAGTCCTCCATCGCGCCCGGTCGCGCGACCACCTCGAAGGTGGGGTTGGGGATGTACTCGCTGATCTGGCCGCGGATCGCGATCTTCGTGCGGCCGTCGACCTGCACGTACTTGATCGCGTCCTTGTACTTGTCGGGGAGGAACTTGGTCAGGGCCTCCTCGGTCTCGTACAGGTGGTTGTCAGCGTCGAACAGCTGATACGGCAGCTCTTTCGGTGCCATGGAATCCTCCCTTTCTTTGTATGAGAATCCTATTCTCATTCTTGAGGTGTGGCAATGCCCAGACTCGCGAGGTCCTGTTCACGAGGTCCTCAGGCCCTGGCGCACGAGGTACTTCTGCACCTTCCCGCTCGCGGTGCGCGGAAACTCGTCGACCCGGTGCAACTGTTCGGGCCACTTCTGCTTGGCCATTCCGGAGCGGTCGAAGTGGGCGCGGATCTCGTCCATCGTCGGCATCGTCCCGCCCTCGTGCAGGCGGAGGACGGCGGCGGCGCGTTCGCCGAGGCGGTCGTCCGGCACCGCGACCACCGCGGCCTCGGCGACACCCGGGACCGTGAGCAGTACTTCCTCGACCTCGAGGGCCGCGATGTTCTCTCCGCCGCGAATGATCATGTCGGACTTGCGATCCGTGATCGTCAGATAACCGTCGTCGTCGAGCACCCCGATGTCGCCGGTGTGGTACCACCCGTCCTCGTCGAACGCGGCGGCGGTGAGCTGGGGGTCGGTGTATCCGACGCACAGATCCGGTCCGCGGCTGAGGATCTCACCGTCCTCGGCCAGACGGATCTCCACGCCGGGCGCCGGCGTGCCGTCGGTGAACAGGCGCTTGTCCTCCGGGGCTGTGGAGAGCGAACTCGTGATCGACGGGTGCTCGCTGCTCCCGTACGCGCGGAAGACACAGATGCCCATCTTCGCGAGCCGGGTGGTCACGGCCGCCGGGACGGACGATCCACCCAGGCCCGCATACCGCATGAACGGCAGGTGCTCCTCGCCGAAGTCGGGATGGTCGATCAGGCTCGTGACGAAATACGTTGCGCCACCGCCGACGGTCAGTCCGTCGGACTTCATCAGTGCCAGGGCCTGCCCAGGGTCCCAGACGTCGGCGAGATTGACGGGCGACCCGTCGAGCACGGGAATGAGGAAGGCGTTGACCATGCCGATGAAGTGACCGACCGGTGCCGCCGTGAGCTGCTTGCCGCGGTCGGCGGGGTAGCGGGCCGAGAGCTGGCGCGTCTCGCAACCGAGCGTGCGGTGACTGTGCACCACGCCCTTGGGGGCGCTCGTGGTGCCGGACGTGAACGCGATCAGCGCGGCTCCGTCCGGGTCGGCCGCGACGATGCCCTCCATCGGTTCGTCGCTCAGCAGGTCGTCGAAGTCGCGGCCCACGACGCCGACGATCGGGACGTGCTTACAGAGGTCGGGCTGGAACTCGGCCCGCCCGAACCGTTCCACGGCGACGAACACCTTGGGATTCGTCTGCTCGAGGATGTAGCCGACTTCCTTGCGTCCGTAGAAGTGGACGATGGGGACCACCGTGGCGCCGAGGAAGGACGAGGCCCAGAATACCGCGGCGGCTTCCATCCAGTTGGGCAACTGGAAGGCGATCACGTCACCCGGACCGACCCCGCGGGCCCGGAGTCCGGCGGCGAGCCGGCGTGCGACCAGTTCGACGTCCCGGAAGGTTCCCGACCACGGCCGCACGGCCGAGTGCACCCGGAACTCGACATCGGAGGCGGCCGCGAGACCTCGGCCGAGCATGTCCCCGAGCGTGTCGTTCGTCCACCACCCCTCCTGCTCGTAGCGCGTGACCAGTTCGGTGGGGATATGCCGCATGCGAGAGCTCCAATGCCCGGGGACAGGGCCGCGCCGAGGGCTGCACGGAGCCTCGGCGGGCGTCGGTCCGATCGATTTTCAGCTGTGCGAGCATGTTATTCTCCGAAAATCAGAATGCCAATATCGCAACGGAGAGCAGCGCATGGTCGATCTCGAGCTTGAACAGGGCCTGGCGGTCATCACCATCGACCGGCCGGAGGCACGCAACGCGATCGCGCCGGAGACGATGGAACAGCTGGAGAAGGCCCTCGACGAGGCCGAGGGCGCGAAGGCGCTCGTGATCCGCGGTGGTGGCGACCGCGCGTTCGTCTCCGGCGGGGACCTCAAGGAGCTGAGCAAGCTCCGGACCGTGGAGCAGGCCGCCGAGATGGCCCGGCAGATGCGGACGGTGTGCGATCGGATCGCGACCTTCCCGGCCCCGGTCGTCGCCGCGCTCAACGGTCACGCGCTCGGCGGTGGCGCCGAGGTGGCGGTGGCCGCCGACATTCGGATCGCGGCCGACGACATCAAGATCGGCTTCAATCAGGTGTCGCTCGCGATCATGCCCGCGTGGGGCGGCGCCGAGCGGCTCTCCGCGTTGGTCGGCCGCGGGCGGGCGCTCATGCTGGCCGGCTCGGGCACCGTGCTCGACGCCTTCGAGGCCGAGCGGCTGGGTCTGCTGGACCGGGTGCTGCCGCGCGCGGCGTTCGACGAGGGCTGGCGTTCCCTCGCCCGCGCGCTCGCCAACGACCCGGCGGGCGAGATCAAGCGGGTGCTGGCCGGGGTGTCGGCGGAGGAGGCGATCTCCGCCTTCGCGCACCTGTGGGTGAAGGACGAGCACTGGGCGGCTGCCGACAAGGTTCTGAATCGGAGCAAGTGAGCAGGTCTCGCCTGCTTCGGGACGAAAGGCTCGCAATCGGCTGCAATTCGACTGTGACGTCGACCACAATTGAGGGTGATCTCGTGTTGCTTCTGTGACCAGCAGGGGACAAGTGTGACCGACGAGGCGCCGAGCTTCGGGTAAATCGGACTCCGAAATGCGCTCCTGTCAAGCTCGCCACGCGGAAAACGCAGGAGTCGTTGTAGCCTGTGACGAAACCGTGATCTGTTTGTTACCAGATCGGCGTTCGACACAAGGAATCCGTTTTGCGTTACAACCCGAGCAACACCCAGTCCTGCTCCGCCCGTTCCCGGAAGGGCCGCGTCGCCGGGGGGCTCGTCGCGATACCGCTGGCCGTCGGTGCCTTCCTCGGCGCCGGGACCGTCGCGGCGAACGCAACCCCGAAGGCCGCCTCCGTCGAAGCTGCGGGATGGAGCCCGACGGCTGCAGCGAGCGTCACCGCACCGCAGGTGCTCGCCGTGCCCCGCACCGATCTGTCCGTCTACGTCGAGCAGCTCGGGCAGGCCGCGCAGCGCGAAGCCGAGCGCCTCGCCCAGGAGAAGGCCGAAGCTGAACGCATCGCCCGCGAGGAAGCGGAACGCCACGCGCGGGAAGAGGCCGAACGCATCGCCCGCGAGGAGGCCGCGCGTCGTCCGGCAGTGTCCTTCCCGGCCGACGGCACCTTCACGTCCGGCTTCGGCCCCCGCTGGGGAACCAACCACAACGGTGTCGACATCGCCAACGCGATCGGAACCCCGATCCGGGCCGTCACCGACGGCACCGTGATCGAGAGCGGCCCCGCGTCCGGCTTCGGACTGTGGGTGCGCGTCCAGCAGGACGACGGCACGATCGGCGTCTACGGCCACATCGACCAGTCGCTCGTCCGGGCCGGGCAGCCGGTCCGCGCCGGCGAGCAGATCGCCACCATGGGCAACCGCGGCCAGTCCACCGGCCCGCACCTGCACTACGAGGTGTGGCAGGCCAACGGCACCAAGATCGACCCCGCGCCGTGGCTCGCTGCACGCGGAATCCCGATCCCCGGAGCGAATCGCGGCTGAGCGTCGCACCATGATCCCGTGTTCGCGGTAATGCGAATCCACGGACCGGACAGACGACGACCGCCCCTCCACAACAGGAGGGGCGGCCGCCGTTCGTATGTCACCAGATCTTCACGCGCGCTTCCGGTTCCAGATACAGCGCGTCTCCCGGATTCACGTCGAACGCTTCGTAGAAGGCGTCGATGTTCCGCACCACGCCGTTGCACCGGAATTCCGGCGGCGAGTGCGGGTCGACGGCGAGCCGGCGGGTCGCCTCCTCGTTGCGAACCTTGGTGCGCCACACCTGGGCCCACCCGAAGAACACCCGCTGAAGACCGGTCAGCCCGTCGATCATCGGCGCCGGTTCGCCGTCCAACGCGATCTCGTAGGCCTTCAAGGCGATCGACAGACCGCCCAGGTCGCCGATGTTCTCGCCGATCGTGAAACTTCCGTTGACCCGCTGTCCCGGAAGGGCTTTCGGCTCGAACTCGTCGTACTGCGCGATCAACGCGGCGGTCCGCTTCCCGAATTCCTCACGATCCGAATCGGTCCACCAGTTCTCGAGGTTGCCGTCGCCGTCGTACTTGGCGCCCTGATCGTCGAAGCCGTGGCCGATCTCGTGACCGATGACCGCGCCGATCCCGCCGTAGTTGGCGGCGTCGTCCGCGTGCAGGTCGAAGAACGGCGGCTGCAGGATCGCGGCGGGGAACACGATCTCGTTCATTCCTGGGTTGTAGTACGCGTTGACGGTCTGCGGCGTCATGAACCACTCGTTGCGGTCCACCGGGCCACCGAGTTTCGCGAGATCCCGGTCGTACTCGGCGGCGTAACCGCTGCGGTAGTTCCCGACGAGATCGGTGGGGTCGATGGTGACGGCCGAATAGTCGCGCCAGACGTCCGGGTAGCCGATCTTGGGCGTGAACTTGTCGAGCTTCTTCAGTGCGGCGGTCCGCGTCTCGGGGCTCATCCACTCGAGATCGGTGATGCTGCGCCGGTACGCCTCCTGCAGGTTCTCCACGAGCACCTGCATGTGTGCCTTCGCCTCGGCCGGGAAGTGCCGCTCGACGTACAGCTTGCCGACGGCCTCGCCGAGCAGATCCTGCACGAGCGAGACGCCGCGCTTCCAGCGTTCGCGGTTCTCCTGCGCGCCGGTCATGGTGCGTCCGGAGAACGCGAAGTTCTCGTCCACCAGCGCTTCGGTGAGATACGGGGCCCGTGCCCGCAGCACCCGCCAGGTCGCCCAGATCTTCCAGTCGTCGAGCGACTCCTCGGTCCACACCCGGGTGAACACGTCCAGGAAGCTCGGCTGCCGGACCACGATCTCGGCCCACTGCGCGGGCGTCGACCCGAGGCCGGCGATCCAGCCGGACCAGTCGAAACCGGCGTGTTCGGTGAGCAGTGCGTCGAGCGTGGTCAGGTTGTATGTCAGGTCGGCATCGCGGCGCTTGACGACGTCCCAGTGCCCGCCGGCGAGCTTCGTCTCGAGTGCGAGAACCCGCTGCGGATCGTGGTCCAGACCGGCGAGCGCGAACATGCGGCCGATGTGGGCGACGTATTCGTCGCGGATCTCGGCGTAGCGGTCCTCGCGGTAGTAGGACTCGTCGGGCAGCCCGATGCCGGACTGGGCGACGTGCATGAGGTAGCGCTCGGAATTCTTCGAATCGGTGTCGACGTAGTGTCCGACGGCGCCGCCCACACCGACCCGCTGCAACTGTCCGAGGACCGCGGCCAGGGCCGCCCGGTCCGCCGCGCCGGCGATCGAGTCGAGTTCGGCGGCGATCGGGGTGAGGCCCAGCGCCTCGATTCGCTCGGTGTCCATGAAGCTGGTGAACAGGTCGCCGATCTTCCGGGCGTCGGTACCGGCCGGGGCATCGGACGCGGCGGCCTCCTCGATGATCGTCCGCACGTCGACCTCGGCCTTGTCGGCGAGCGTGCGGAAGGCGCCGTCGAGCGCGCGATCGGCGGGGATCTCGTGGGTGGCGAGCCAACGGCCGTTGACGTGCTCGAACAGGTCGTCCTGGGCGCGGGTGCCCTCGTCGACGTGGCTGAGGTCGATGCCGGAGTGCCGTGCCTCCGAGTGCTGGGCGATGCTCATGAGCTTCATCCTTACACCGAAATGCGGACCGGTGCAGACGGGTGCTGTCACAACCGGCGGCTGTTGATGCACCGAAGGCGCCGATGGCGGTTGCATACCGGTCGTACGATCGTGGACGGGCCATCGACACGAGCAGGATCTGGAGAGCACGGCCATGACCGCGGATGCAGTACCGTCGACGGAGATGATCGTCGATCCCCGATTCCTGCAGGTCGCCGATCGATTCTTCCGGATGTTCCGTACACGGTCGCAGGGCGGTGGTGCCCTGGCCGTCTATCTGTACGGGGAGCCGGTCCTCGACATCTGGGCCGGGTGGGCGAGCCGCGACCGCCGGTGGGCGCACGACACGATTGCGTTGTCCTTCTCGACCGGCAAGGGCGTGGCCAGCACGGTGCTGCACCGCCTTGCCGAACGCGGCCTCGTGAAATACGACGACCCGGTCGCCACGTACTGGCCGGAGTTCGGTGCCGCCGGCAAGGAAACGATCACGATCCGCGAACTGATGTCGCACCGTGCGGGGCTGCACCGCGTTCGCGGACTCGTGCCCGGACCCCTCGACCTGCTGGATTCGGAGGCCGTCGCGAAGGCGCTCGCCGCCACCCCACCCGACCGGCGCAGACTGTCCGGGCCCGGATATCACGCGGTCACCTACGGCAACCTCGTCGCGGAGATCGCCTGCCGCGTCACGAATCGGACATTCCCGGAACTGGTGGAGCAGGAACTCGCCGGACCGCTGGGCCTGCGCGAATTCTGGTTCCGGGTTCCGCAGAGCGAACGGCGCCGCCTGGCCCCGGTGTTCCCCAAGGTGAACCCGCTGCCCTCGTCGTGGAGCACCACCGCAAGGGTGATGTCGCGGATGCCGGGAATCCGGGGCATCGCGGAAGCGGGCATGGCAGAAGGCTTCGACGAGTTGATGCGCAGCCCGTCGGCGCACGACGCCGTGATGCCCGGCTGGAACGGTGTGTTCAGTGCCCGCGCGCTCGCCCGCATGTACGGCGCGCTCGCGAACGGCGGTGCGCTCGAAGGGGTTCGGCTTCTCAAGGAAGACACGATCGAACAGATCGTCGAGGTGCAGACGCGTCGTCGCGACTACGTGCTCGGCATCCGGCCGAACTGGCGGCTCGGCTATCACCCGGGCTGGGTTGCCTTGCGGGAGCAGCCTTTACGATCCGTCGGGCACTACGGTTTCGGTGGGTCGGGCGCGTTCGCGGACCCCGGCACCGGTTTGTCCGTCGCATTCGTCACGAACCGGCTCGGCAGCAACCTCACGACGACGATCTCCGACGCGCGATTCCCGCGACTCGGCGCCGAGGCGGTGTCGATCGCGCGGCGCGTCGCCTGACTGCCGACGCGCCGCGCGATCCGACGAATCAGGTATCGATACCGAGATTGACGGCAGCGAGGATCCGGTCCGGCTGCTGCGACACGGTCGTCATGCCGGACTCGTCGAAGATGTTGTCGTTGTCGTTGCGGGTGTCGCGCCCGGTGTGGTCGGTGTAGGGGGCGACGGTGGAGAAGATCTCGTCGTTGAGGGCATCGTCGAAGAACAACTGCGTGGTGAGAACGGTCGACTTGTCGATGTGAACCTTGACGTGGATGTGGACCGTGCGCCCCACGTACCAGCCCGGGAAGATGGTCGTGAAGTACGCGATGCCGTTCGCATCGGTCACCTGGGCGCCCCGCAGATAGGTGCCGTCGTCGGTCGTCGTGGCTTCCTGGTCGCCGACGCTGTACGAACCGTTCGAGGTCTCTCCCGAACCTTCCGTGCCGCCGGGTCCACCGTTCGGTGGGGTCATGCCTTCCGGTGGTTCCATGCCTTCCGGGAACTGCATGCCCTCGGGTGGAGCCATCCCACCCGGTCCGCCCGGTCCGCCGGGACCACCCGGTCCACCGGGCGGCGGTGTGCCGCCGGGGCCTCCCGGACCCCGCCCCCCGCCCTGGTTGGCTGCGATCGACCCGGATTCGAAGCCCGAATACCCGCCACCAGCGTCGCAGTGCCAGATCTCGACGACCGCGTTCGCGACCGCGCTCGCGGAGCCGTCGGCGCTGCAGTTCTGCAGGTCCTGCACGCGAAGCGCGAGCTGCAGTTCCAGGCCGGGACGATCCTCCCGGATGTCACGGCGGATGGAGTCGACGTCGAACCAGTACGGCCCCTGCGTCTCCTCGCTGGTCATCACGCAGTTCGGGGCCTGGTCGAGGAGCGCCCGGAGCTGTTCCTCGATGCTGCCCGACGCGGCCGCGGTCGCGTCCGTCGTCGCGGAGCCGGCCGCGGTGGTCGCGGTGCTGCTGCCGTTGTCGGTGCCGCACGCGACCGCGAGCAGGCTGCCGAGGCTGATGGTTCCGCCGAGCGCCAATGCCCGGCGGCGGCTCACCCGTTTGCGGCTGAGCTCCACGTCTTTGTTCACGCTTCCTCCCGATATCGAAATCGTGACTCCATGGTGGCGCGCGGTCCTGGACGCCGGTCGTGAGATTCCTGGGAGGTTCCTGTGTGCGGGTTCAGTCGGAGCTTGCGGCGAACAGTTGAGCGTTCGCGTGGGCACGGAAGAACACCGTGCCGTCCTCACCGGTCAGCCGCGCTTCGATCGTGGCCAGCCGGCGCCCGGCCCGGACCACCTCGGCCTGGGCAAGGACGTCGGGTCCCGGAGCGTCGGGGGAGCGCAGATAGTCGATACCGAGGTTGAGGATCCGGTACTGCCCGCCCTGTTCGGGAAGGGTCTGCGCGGCGAGTCCGGTGATCGTGTCGGCGATGGACACGAGCACTCCGCCGTGGATCGAGCCGAACCGGTTGGCCATCCAGTCGGCCGGCGTGACGAGGGCGTCGACGCGTCCGCGCTCGGATTGCTGCACGCGGAGGCCGAGGAGTGCGGCCAGCGGACCCCGGGCGATCGTGCCGTCGGCGATGCCCTCGACGATGCCGAGCCCGGACCGCCCGGCGAGGGACTCCGGACCGTCCCACGGCTCGGGTCCCGGCATGCTCTGTGCGACTGCCGTGGGCGGAGCCTCCGGATCGTCGATGCTTGCGCGTCCGACCGCCATGGCCCGGCCGACGACGTGCGCGACGAGACTGCCCGATTCGTCCACGATCTCGGCCGCGGCCAGCGACGTTGCGTCGTCGGTGTGCAGGGCCCGGCCGGTCCCGACGATCGTGCCGCCGGACGGGAACGGGTTCGCCGCCGACACACTCAACTGTGCGAGGACGGTACCGACCGGCTCGCCCGCCCGATCCCGCAGCGCGGCGGCGGCCGGGGCACCCACCACGACGTCGGTGAACACACCCAGCGACCCGATCGTGATTTCACCGCGATGATCGAGCAGTCGCGGACCGAGCGTCTGGACGATCCGCATGGGATCGGATGAGAAGCCTTCCCGCGTGATGCCCAGGACGGTCACGGGCCGGTCGATCGGAAGGGTCTGGGTGCTGATGCTCACCCGTTCTCTCTATCACGGGTGAGCGGTGAGGGCTGGGTGGCGGCCCTCAGCGACCGATCGTCGCGTGCATCTCCCAGACGAGGACCTCGGCTCCGGTGGTGGTGGTCAGACGCTGCCCGCCGGAGTTCGTCAGCCGCACCGCGTCGCCCTCGGCGAGCGGACCGACACCCTCGAGGTCGGCGCTGCCCTCGGCGACGAAGACGTGCAGGTACGGCGCCTCGGGCAGGGTCACCGTCTTGTCCGGCTGCAGCCGCGCGACCGACAGGCCCGCGTACTTGTTGTGGATCCGGATCGCCGCGTGATCGCGGTCCTTCGCCATCCCGGACGCGACGGGCACCAGACCGCCGCGCATCAGTTCGTCGTCGATCTCGAGCTGCTCGTAGCCGGGGGTGATGCCGGCCTCGTCGGGCATCACCCACATCTGGACGAACCGCACGGGTGTCGCGTGTTCGGCGGCGTGCGTGCCGGTGACGCCGTCGAGACGCCACGAGTCGTTCTTCTCCGAATGCAGGATCCCGGTGCCGGCGCTCATCCGCTGGGCCAGGCCGGGATAGATGACGCCGGAGTGACCGATCGAATCCTGGTGCACCAGGCTGCCGCGTAGCACCCACGTCACGATCTCCATGTCGCGATGCGGGTGGGTGTCGAAACCCTTTCCGGCCGTGACGATGTCGTCGTTGTTGACGAGGAGCAGACCGTGGTGGGTGTTGTCCGGATCGTAGTGATGGCCGAACGAGAAGGAGTGCTTCGAATCCAGCCAGTCGATCTTCGTCTTCATCCGATCGGCTGCTCGGCGGACGTCGATCAGCGGGGTCTGGGACATGGTGTTCCTCTCGGGGTGCGAGCTTCAGCGTAATTACTAGTGCTGCTCGTGTTCGGCGGGGATCGAACCGAGGCGGCCCGCCTGGTAGTCCTCGAAGGCCTGGATGATCTCGGCCTTCGTGTTCATGACGAACGGCCCGTACATCGCGACCGGCTCGCGGATGGGCTTGCCTCCCAGGAGGAACACCTCGAGGGAATGGGTGCGGGAATCCTGGGTCGCGGAAGCGGTCAGCGTGATCGAGTCGCCCTTCGGGCCGAACACCACGGTCTGACCGGTGCGAGCCGGTGCCTGCTCGGCGCCGACGGTGCCGTCGCCGGCCAGGATGTAGGCGAGCGCGTTGTACTCGGGGTTCCACGGCAGCGTCACCGAGGCACCGGGCGCGATCGTGAGGTGGGCGAGTGCGATCGGGGTGTGGGTAACGCCCGGACCGTGCACGCCACCGATCTCACCGGCGACCACGCGGATCAGCGTGCCGCCGTCGGGCGACGACGCCAGTGCCACGTTGCTGCCGGCGATGTCCTGGTATCGGGGCTGGGCCATCTTGTTGTCGCGGGGCAGGTTCACCCACAGCTGCACGCCGTGGAACAAACCACCGCTCACGACCACGTGCTCAGGCGGCGCCTCGATATGCAGGATGCCGGCGCCGGCGGTCATCCACTGGGTGTCACCACCGGTGATCGTGCCGCCACCGCCGTTCGAGTCCTTGTGCTCGAGGATGCCGTCGATCATGTACGTCACGGTTTCGAAGCCGCGGTGCGGATGCCAAGGGGTCCCTTTCGGCTCGCCCGGCGCGTACTCGACCTCGCCCATCTGGTCCATGTGGATGAACGGATCGAGGAAACGCTGGTCGATCCCCGCGAACGCGCGGCGGACCGGGAAGCCCTCGCCCTCGAAGCCGACGGGAGCGGTACGCACCCCGAGCACCGGGCGCGCGGGACGATCGGGTGCCGGGGCCTCGATCCGGGGCAGGGTCAGGATGTTGTCGACGGTGACCGCAGGCATTGCGGGCTCCTCCCGAAGTAATTGACTGTGCAACTATTCTAACCCGGGCGGTCGCCGGAATGTTCCCGGGCCGTGTGCGATGAGTTTCCGGGCCCCCGCGAGTCGAACCATGTGACCGCACCGACCGGCCCCACAGCGCGGGCCGCGAACCTCAGGAGCTCACATGTCCCGCATGCTCTTCGCCAACCTCCCCGTCAAGGACGTCGCCGCGACCCGTGCCTTCTTCGACACTCTCGGGTTCACGTTCAACGAGATGTTCTGTGACGCGAACACCGCGTGCATGGAGATCAACGAGCAGACCTACATCATGTTCCTCGAGGAACCGCGGTTCCGGAACTTCATCAACGACGACATCTGCGACACCGGCAAGGCCCGGGAGGTGCTGCTCGCCGTCTCCGCCGACAGCCGCGCCGACGTCGACCGCCTCGTCGACGCCGCGATCGCCGCGGGTGGATCCGACTGGACCACGCCGGGGTCGGCGGAGATGGACGTCGATTTCATGTACGGCCGGGCGTTCCGCGACCTCGACAACCACGTGTGGGAGGTGTCGTGGATGAACGTCGAAGCGGCGGCAGTGGCGATGGGGCCGCAGGCGGAAGGCGCCGCGCAGTCCTAGGCGGTTGATCGTTGGACGGGGCTGCCGAGGGTTCGGTTCTTCCGGATCCCGGTGGCCTCGTCGGCGGGTTCCGGACCTTCGATTACTCGCGTCGGTATTTTGCCTGGGGGCCACCTCGGCGTCGGGCCGATTGTTCGATGTCGACGCGCCTTGTCACGAATAACTTTCCCGACTTCGGAAAATTACGTGCAATTTGTAGGTACTGGAGAATTCGCAGGAAATATCCGATCGCGACAACCTCGTTCCGGACGTTGCCGCAGGTGGCACCGGGTGCATCAATGAAGTTGGACGACTGTCCGAGTGGCCGAGGCGGGTCGTTGTCATGTAGAAAGAACGTCCACGCGAGTTGCCGTGATTCACATCACAGCGTTTGTGGAGTGATTTGCGGTTATTTCGTTTGATGCCGCCGTTCGGGCAGGGGAATCTTGCCGACGGCCGCTCGGGAGCAGAAGGGGTTCGGAAGGTTTGCGTGCTGAAGCTGTTGCCGATGTCGCCGATCGATTCGCTGTCCGTGCCGGGAGCATCGTCCGTGGCGGGAGCACCGTAGAACCGTCCGGTGTGCGTCGCACGACCGGCGGTGTTCGCCCCGGCGGCGCCTCGGGCCGCGACGGCAACCGGTCACGGGCTCGATCCGAAGCCGGACGGCTTGGATCGGGTGCACGTGCCGGCACCGTCGCCGCCGCGTGTGTGGTCGTTCCCTCCTGGGCCGTCACCGGATCGATGGGCGTGGCTCTCGCAGCGACGCTGGCGATCCTGTTCACGGTCGCCACCGCCTGGATCATGATCTGACCCAACAGTTTTCACCTACACAGAATTCCAACGAGAACCGAGAAAGCAGGAATCTGCACAATGACCATCGCCACCGGCTCCAGGACGTCCTCGACGACCGGCAGCATCGCCCGTCCGGGTGCCATCAGCACCGCGGAAATCAAGGCGCGAATCGCGGCCATGTTCGGTGACACCGACGCGGAGGACTCGGATGGACGCCGCTCTCGTTCGAGGACGACGCGCTGATCTGTGCCGCACCAGGCTTTCTCGCCTCAGTCACTTTTCGTCGAAGGAGTGCCCGTGAACCTCAATGTCGCCTCGCTGCTGCTCGTTCTCGCCGGGGGTGTCGGCGGCACCGTGACCCTGCAGGCTGCACTGAACCGTCGCGGTCGTCGGCGCCGACCGACCCCGGGCGCACTGTTCCACTACAACGGCTGACCTCGGGCGTCACACCGATCCCGGTGTTCGAACATGCCCCTACCGGGTGACCTCGCGCCGGTCGTCGGCGAGTCGTCGCGTGCGGCCGGCTCGGTCGAGCCGGCCGAGCAGTGCGAGCGCCACCCGTCGACTCGTCTTCAGCCGTTCGCGCGCAGCACTGGTCGTGAACGGTTGCTCCAGTTCGCGGAGCCGTGCTACCGCTTCGTCGGCCGCGTCGGGGAGCAGGACGATCCCCGGGCCGACCCGCCACAGCTGCCCGCTGCGGTCGGCAGCGCCCAGTGCCCGGTCATCGAGGCCGAGCTCGCGGAGCCGGTCGGCGGTCGGGGCGGCGAACGGAGCTGCGAGAAGCTCGCGACGTACCACGTCGACGGCCTTCCGGACGTCGTTCGGCAGTGCGTCGGTCCCGGGATCGACGACCCGCCCTCCGGCCACTCGCAAGGGCGGGCGCACCAGTGCCCGGATCAGGTCCGGCGAGGGGAGCCGAAGCTGGGAGGCCAGGACCCCCAGCGGGACTGCGGGATCCAGCGGATGCGCGCGAGCGTGCTCCTCGACCAGTGCGGGCAGCCGGTCACCGACCGCCTCCGCGAAGGCCGGTGAGACGAGCCACGGCCCGACGGTCAGGTGGTCGCCCTCCTCGTAGGGAATACCCAACCGGCGCAACCGCTCCCGGTGCAGGATCCCGCGGCGGCCGAGTTCGTCGGCCAGCCGTGGAACACCGTCGGCACTCGCGAGTTGGAGGGCGCGGTGTTTCGCGGCGCCGCGGCGCCGGAATCGCGGCGGGTCCGGATCGAGTACGTCGACGCGCCAGATCGTCCGGCGGCCCGGGTCGCGCAGCAGAGCGCGATCACCGATTCGTAGGGGCAGCGGGCGGGCGAGGGTGAGCCGGACGAGATCGTCTCCGAACGGCCGGCAGTGGACGTCGACGTCCGCCGCCCCCACGTGCAGTACGGGACAGGACGGGGGTCGGTCCGCGCCGGTGAGCCGGACGTCCACCACGGAGGTGTGATGCCATGCGCCGGGTGTCACGAGCACACTGCCCCGGGTCACGTCGTCGATTGGGCCGGTGAGATTGAGCGCGACCCTGGCCACGCCGCTCACCGCCGCCCGGTCGCGCCCGAGCGCCTGGATGCCGCGCACCCGCAGCGGTGTTTCGCCCAGGGCCAGGGTGTCGCCGGTCCGGACCGTCCCGGCGGTCAGCGTGCCGGTGACGACGGTCCCGGCCCCGCGCACGGTGAACCGGCGGTCCACCCAGAGCCGGACGTCGGCGTCCGGGTCCGGGTCCGGCAGGCCGGCGACCATCGTCGTCAAGGCGGCGCGGAGATCGTCGAGGCCCGCTCCGGTACGGCCGCTGACAATGACGACGGGAGCCCCCGTCAGACCGGTGCGGGCGACCTCCGCGGCGGCTCGTGCGGCGGCCGCGCCGGGGTCGGCGAGATCGGCTCGGGTCACCGCGACGACCGCGTGCCGCACGCCGAGCGCGTCGAGCGCGGCCAGGTGTTCGGCGGCCTGCGGCATCCACGGGTCGTCGGCGGCCACCACGAGCAAGGCGGCGGGGACCGGTCCCACCCCGGCGAGCATCGTGGTCAGGAATCGTTCGTGTCCGGGAACGTCGACGAAGGCAACCTCTCCCACCTCCGGCCAGGAGGTCCAGCAGTAGCCCAGCTCGATGGTCAGTCCTCGCCGCCGTTCCTCGGCCAGCCGATCGGGGTCGGTCCCGGTCAGCGCCTCGACCAGCGTGGACTTGCCGTGGTCGACGTGGCCGGCGGTCGCGACGACGTGCATCAGCGTTCCTCGCGACCGGCGGCGCGCGTGACGGCCTCGATCAGGACACCGTCTTCGTCGGGGGCGACCGCCAGCAGGTCGAGCAGCAGTCGGCCGCACTCGAGGCGGCCGACCACCGGGGGATCGCCGCGACGCAAGGGACCGGCGAGGCGCTCGGGCAGAGCGATCGCGACACTGGGCAGGATCACGTCGGGAGCGCCGCCGCCGCCCACGACGCCGTCGGAGTCGACCGATTCGGGCTCCAACCAGGCCGGGAGCGCGGCGCAGATCGTCCGGGCCCGGATACGGAGGTCGTCCGTGCGACCGGTCAGTGCGGCCGGCACCGGAGGAGTCGGCCCGGTCAGCGTCGCCTCGAGCGCCGCCAGGGTGAGTTTGTCGACGCGCAGCGCGCGGGCGAACGGGTCGCGTCGCAACCGCTCCACCAGCCGGGCCTCCCCGAGCATCAGGCCGGCCTGTGGACCACCCAGCAGCTTGTCGCCGGAGGCGGTCACGAGGTCGGCGCCGTCGCGCAGCACACTCGTGGCGTCGGGCTCGTTCGGCAGGCGCGGATGAGGGGCCAGCAGTCCCGACCCGATGTCGACCACGACCGGAGCGCCCAGTTCCTTCAGCTCCCGGACCGATACCGACGACGTGAAGCCACTGACCGTGAAGTTCGAGGGGTGCACCTTGAGAACGAATGCGGTGTCGGAGTCGATCGCCGCGGCATAGTCGCTCGGACGCACTCGATTGGTGGTACCGACCTCCCGCAACCTTGCCCCCACCGACTCCAGCAACTCGGGAATCCGGAAGCCGTCGCCGATCTCGACCAGCTCGCCGCGCGCGATGACGATCGAGCGACCACCACGCGCGAGCACCCGGGTGACCAATGCGAGGGCGGCCGCGCCGTTGTTGACCACGTGGACGGCGCCGGCGTCGGGCACCTGCGCGGCGAGTGCCTCGAGCGCGCCGCGCCCACGTCGGCCGCGCCGGCCGGTGTCCAGATCCAGCTCGACGTCGGTCGCGCCCGCCGCCGTGCTCACTGCGTCCACCGCCGCCCGGGAAAGAGGTGCGCGGCCGAGGTTGGTGTGTACCAGCACGCCGGTGGCGTTGACTACGCGCTGAAGGGTGGTCGCCCGGGCGGGCAGCGCCGCGACCGCCTCGTCGGCGACGTCCGCCGGACCGATCTCACCCGCGCGGCACCGCTGCTGGGCCGCCGCCACCGCCTCCTTGACCAGGCGGGCGCCGAGCCGATCGCGGGCCTCACGCAGCCGTGGGTCCGCGAGGATCTGGTCGGTGCGGGGAGTGTCCCGTCTCGGATCCGGCACGCGCCTCCTCGTCCCCGGAGTGACCGATCTGGCGGAGGCGGACGGGAATCGAACCCGCCTGACCCAGATGCTGGGCCACAACGGTTTTGAAGACCGCGTCCGTCACCAGACGAGAACCGCCTCCGCGCCCACCTTAACCGGAAGTCACGCCCGAGGTCGCGGCTCGGCCGTATGTTGGCGCCATGACCGCACACGTCGATCAGCCCGGTCGCGCCTACCGGCTCACCCAGTACGCGGCCGGTGGCGGCTGCGCCTGCAAGGTCCCGCCCGGCGAGCTCGAACGCGTGCTCGGCGGCTTGCCGGGAGGCCGCGCGGCGGGGGAGCTGCTGGTCGGTGTGGAGAACGGTGACGACGGTGCCGCGGTCCGGATCGACTCGGCGCCCGACGGGAGCGGCCGGGCTCTGATCGTGACCGCCGACTTCTTCACCCCGGTCGTCGACGACCCCTACGACTGGGGGCGGATCGCCGCCACCAATGCGATGTCCGACGTCTACGCGATGGGCGGCACGCCCGTGGTTGCCGTGAACCTGCTCGGCTGGCCGCGGGAGATCATCCCGTTCGAGCTGGCCGCCGAGGTGATGCGGGGCGGTGCCGACGTATGCGCCGAGGCCGGCGCCTACCTCGCCGGCGGGCACAGTATCGACGACCGGGAGCCGAAGTACGGGCTCGCAGTTACCGGGCTCGGAGATCCGGATCGATTGCTGCGCAACGACTCTGCCGAACCCGGCCTACCGCTCACCCTCACCAAGCCTCTCGGTCTCGGCATCCTCAACAATCGCCACAAGTCGACCGGCGAGCGGTTCGAGGAGGCGATCGCGGTGATGACGACCCTCAACCGTGACGCGGCGCGGCTCGCCCACGAAGCAGGGGTCCGTGCCGCCACCGACGTGACGGGATTCGGTCTGCTCGGGCACCTGATGAAGATGATGCGGGCCAGCGGGACGACTGCGGTGATCGACGCCGCGAGAGTGCCCTATGTCGGCGGGGCGAGGGAATCGCTTGCCGAGGGGTTCGTGCCGGGCGGGAGCCGGCGCAACCTCGAGTGGGTCCGCGACCACGTGGAGTCCGCGGTGGACGACGACGAGCTGCTTCTGCTCGCCGACGCACAGACGTCCGGCGGCCTCCTGGTCGTAGGGGAGTTGCCGGGCCACCCGGTGATCGGCGAGGTGGTTCCGGCGGCGGCGCACGCGATTCGGGTGCGCTGAGACCGTGCATGCGGGTGGACGACCCGAACGGCCTGACCTAGGCTCGAAACACGCGGCACGACGCTGTGCCGGCGGGCGGCACCGCACACCTGGAGGCCCGATGGCGGAGAAGAGTTCCTCCCTGCCCTGGCCCGTGCTGCGCCAACTCGTCGGCAAGGATCCGCTCGGGCGCGGGAAGGCAGTCCGCTCCCGGCGTACCGACGCAGTCGAACCGCGTACCTCGACCGCCGATCGGGTCGCGCGCAGTGTGTGTCCCTACTGTGCCGTCGGATGTGGACAGCGGATCTTCGTCAAGGACGAGCGGATCGTCCAAATCGAGGGGGACCCAGACAGCCCGGTCAACCGCGGTCGGCTCTGCCCCAAGGGCTCGGCGAGCAAGAATCTCGTCACCAGCGATCTGCGCGAGACCCGGGTCCGGTATCGGCGCCCCTACGGCACCGAATGGGAGGACCTCGACCTCGATACCGCCATGGAGATGGTCGTCGACCGCGTGCTGCGGACCCGGCGCGATACCTGGCAGGAACTCGACGAGAAGGGCCGCCGTGTCCGGCGCACGATGGGCATCGCCAGTCTCGGCGGCGCGACGCTGGACAACGAGGAGAACTACCTCATCAAGAAGCTGTTCACGGCGATGGGGGCGGTCCAGATCGAGAACCAGGCCCGCATATGACACTCCGCCACCGTCCCCGGTCTGGGGACCAGCTTCGGGCGCGGCGGCGCCACCGGTTACACGGCCGACCTGGCCAACGCTGACTGCATCGTCATCCAGGGCTCCAACATGGCCGAGGCCCACCCGGTGGGCTTCCAGTGGGTCGTGGAGGCCCAGAAGCGTGGCGCACGCGTCATCCACGTGGATCCCCGATTCACCCGCACCAGCGCTGTCGCGGACAAACACGTGCCCATCCGGGTCGGCAGCGACATCGCTTTCCTCGGCGGCATCGTCAACTACGTGCTGAGCAACGAGCTGGACTTCCGCGAGTACGTCGTCAACTACACCAACGCCCCTGTGCTCGTCAGCGACAAGTTCGTTGACACCGACGACCTCGACGGGCTCTTCTCGGGCTTCGACCCCAAGTCCCGGACGTACGACCCGACCAGCTGGCAGTACGACGTGGAGGACGAGCCGGGCGATCTGCACCGGTCCCAGGCCGCGGACTCCGCGGAGCACGCGAAGCATCGGGATACCGCCGCGGGTCTGCAGCACGAGGCGCACGGTATCCCGATCGCCGGGCATCCCAGGCGCGACGAGACCCTGCAGCACCCGCGCTGCGTCTATCAGGTGCTTAAACGGCACTTCGCCCGCTACACCCCCGAGGTGGTCGAGCAGGTGTGCGGCGTCTCGCAGGAGGATTTCCTCGACGTCTGCCGGGCGTGGACGGAGAACTCCGGGCGGGAGCGGACGACCGCCCTCGTCTACAGCGTGGGCTGGACCCAGCACAGCGTGGGCGTGCAGTACATCCGCACCGGCGCGATCCTGCAGCTGCTGCTGGGCAATATGGGCCGCCCCGGTGGGGGCATCATGGCCCTCCGCGGGCACGCCAGCATCCAGGGCTCCACCGACATCCCGACCTTGTTCAACCTCCTCCCCGGCTACCTGCCGATGCCCGACGCCGACCGGCACCGGTCGCTGTCGGACTGGATCGACAGCGTCCGCAACCCGGGCAGCAAGGGCTTCTGGTCGAAGGCCGATGCGTATGCCGTCAGCCTGCTCGCGGCCTACTGGGGCGACGCTGCCACCGCGGACAACGACTTCTGCTTCGACTACCTGCCCAGGATCACCGGAGACCACGGCACCTACCGCACGGTGCTCGACATGATCGACGGAAAGGTCAAGGGCTACTTCCTCCTCGGCCAGAACCCCGCCGTGGGGTCCGCCCACGGCCGGGCGCAGCGGCTCGGGATGGCGAACCTCGACTGGCTCGTGGTGCGCGACCTGTTCGAGATCGAGAGCGCGAGCTTCTGGAAGGACTCACCGGAGGTCGAGACCGGTGAGATCGTGCCCGAGGAGTGCGGCACCGAGGTGTTCCTGTTCCCCGCCGCCGCCTATACGGAGAAGGAAGGCACCTTCACGCAGACCCAGCGGATGCTGCAGTGGCGTGAGAAGGCGGTCGAGCCGCCGGAGGACTGCCGCTCGGAGTTGTGGTTCTTCTACCATCTCGGGCGCATGATGCGGGAGCGGCTGGCCGGGTCGACCGACGAGCGCGACCGCCCACTGCTCGACCTGACATGGGATTACCCCGTGCACGGCACGCATGACGAGCCCAGCGCCGAGGCGGTGCTGATGGAGATCAACGGTTACGACGTGGCGACGCGCCGGCCGCTGTCGTCGTTTACCGAGATGAAGGCGGACGGCTCCACACTTGGTGGCTGCTGGATCTACACCGGTGTGTTCGCCGACGGCGTCAACCAGGCAAACCGCCGAAAATCACGCCACGATCAGTCTTTCGTTGCGCCGGAGTGGGGTTGGGCGTGGCCGTTGAACCGTCGCATCCTCTACAACCGGGCTTCCGCCGACCCCGAGGGCAGGCCGTGGAGCGAACGCAAGGCCTACGTGTGGTGGGACGCCGACACCGGCCGGTGGACCGGCGAGGACGTGCCGGACTTCGAGAAGACCAAGCCACCGAGTTACCGGTCGCCGGTCGGTGCCCAGGGCGTCGAGGCGATCGAGGGCAACGATCCGTTCATCATGCAGGGCGACGGCAAGGGTGCCCTGTATGCGCCGCAGGGACTCGTCGACGGCCCGATGCCGACCCACTACGAACCGGTCGAATCGCCGTTCCGGAACCTGCTCTACGGGCAGCAGGCCAATCCGACGCGCGTGGAATACCGCCGCGACGACAACCGGATGAATCCCGCGCCGCCGGAGGAACACGTCGACGTCTTCCCGTTCGTGTTCACGACCAGCCGGCTCACCGAGCACCACACGGCGGGCGCGATGAGCCGCTATCTCGAGCACCTCGCCGAACTGCAACCGGAGATGTTCGTGGAGGTCTCGCCCGTTCTGGCGGCCGAGCGCGGACTCGAGCACATGGGCTGGTGCCACGTGGTCACCGCCCGCTCGGTGGTCGAGGGCCGGGTGCTGGTGACCGACCGGTTGCGTCCGCTGAAGGTCGAGGGCAGGACCGTCCACCAGATCTGGCTGCCGTATCACTGGGGCGCAGGCGGCAAGGTGAAGGGCGATTCGGCGAACGACCTGTTCGGGATCACGTTGGACCCCAACGTGCTCATCCAGGAGACCAAGGTCGGTACCTGCGACGTCCGCGCCGGACGTCGGCCGACCGGCGCGGCGCTGCGCAAGTACGTCGAGGGGTACGCGCGCCGGGCCGGGGTAACCGGCACCTACCCGCCCATCGTCACCGTCACCGGCACGGACGGCGCATCCACCCCCGAGGAGGACGACGAGTGATCGGCCGCAACAGTTTCTTCGGACCGCTCGACCCCGCACCCGACGCCGGTTACGAGGATTCGCCGGCGCGGAAGGGTTTCTTCACCGACACCAGCGTGTGTATCGGCTGCAAGGCGTGTGAGGTCGCCTGCAAGGAGTGGAACGACGTCCCCGAGAACGTGTTCGCGATGCTGGGCACGTCCTACGACAACAGCCATTCGCTCAACGCCAACCAGTGGCGTCACGTCGCGTTCATCGAGCGACCGGCGCAGAAGCGGGAACCGGTTTCTCTGGGCATGCCCACCGTCGGAGCCGCGCCCGGTGACCGACCGGACGAGGAGAAACCCGACTTCCGGTGGCTGATGTCCTCGGACGTGTGCAAGCACTGCACCCACGCCGCCTGCCTCGACGTCTGCCCGACCGGTTCCCTGTTCCGCAGCGAATTCGGCACCGTGGTCGTGCAGGACGACATCTGCAACGGCTGCGGCTACTGCGTCGCCGCCTGCCCGTACGGCGTCATCGACCGCCGCAAGGGACCGGAGGGGAACCCGAAAGTCGGTATCGCCCAGAAGTGCACACTCTGCTACGACCGGCTCACCGACGGGCAGACCCCCTCGTGCGCGCAGGCATGCCCCACACAGTCGATCCAGTTCGGCGACGTCGAGGAGTTGCGCGCGCGGGCCGAGGAACGGCTGGCGTCGTTGCACGAGCGAGGCGTCACGGACGCCCGGCTCTACGGCAACGACCCCGAGGACGGGGTCGGCGGAACCGGTGCCTTCTTCCTGCTCCTCGACGAGCCCGAGGTCTACGGTCTGCCTCCGGACCCGGTGGTGACCACCAAGGACCTGCCGGAAATGTGGACCCGGGCCGCCGTCGCGGCGGTCGCGATGCTGACTGGCGCGGCCGTGTCGTTCCTGAGGAGGCGCGGGTGACGCAGACGCAGCACGGCGGCAGCCCAGGCAACCCACGCCGATCGGGAGCCGGAGGCGGCGGCGACCGGGTGATGGTGCCGGAAGCCGCCTTCGAGTCCTACTACGGGCGGCAGGTCGTGAAGCCGGCGCCCTGGGAACACGACATCGCCGTCTACCTGTTCTCCGGAGGCGTGGCGGCCGGGAGTTCGCTGCTGGCCGCGGGCGCGGATCTCACCGGCCGCCCTGCGCTGCGCCGGGTCGCCCGGTTCGGTTCGCTCGCCTCCCTGCTCGTCAGCATCGTCGCCCTCGTTCGCGACCTGGGCAAACCGGCTCGTTTCCTCAACATGCTGCGGGTGGCCAAGCCGACCTCGCCGATGTCGGTGGGCACCTGGATCCTGTCTCTGCACGGTCCGTTCGCCGGTATCGCTGCCGCGGCGGAACTGGCCGCAGTGCTGCCCACCCGGTGGAAGCGGGGGCCGGTCCGGCTTCTGCTCGCCCTCGGCCGGCCCGCCGGGATCGTGGGGGCCGTGACCGCGCCGCCCGTGGCCGCCTACACCGCGGTACTTCTTTCCGACACTGCTACTCCTGCATGGCATTCCGCTTACAAAGAGCTGCCGTTCGTCTTCTGCGGATCGGCTGCCGCAGCGTCCGGCGGTCTCGGTCTTCTGGGTGCACCGGTCGCCGAAGCCGGGCCTGCACGCGCCTTCGCCGTCGGCGGCGCGCTCGTCGAACTGGCGACGGAGCACCGGATGGAGCGGTCGATGGGACTTGCGGCCGAGACGCTTCACCGGGGGAGGGCAGGACGGCTGATGGGGGCCGCCAAGGCCCTTACTGCGGCAGGGGCCGTGGGTGCCCTTGCCGGACACCGCAGTCGGGTGCTCTCGATGGTCTCCGGTGCCGCGCTCATGGCTGGCTCGCTGTGTACTCGCCTCGGCGTCTACGAGGCCGGCATCGCCTCGGCGAAGGATCCGAAGTACACCGTCGTGCCCCAACGGGAGCGGGTCGACCGCGGGGAACCGGTGCGCTACCGGGGCTGAGGTATCAGTCGCGTGCCGGCGGCGTCGGCGGCAGCCCGAACTTCTCGAACAGATCGACGTCGAAGAACACGGTCACGTGCACGACCCGGCCGTCGACGATGTCGAGGACCTGTAACTGGAACGGACGGTGCTGTCCGTCCTCGCCGCGCATGTACAACCCGAGCGCCGGTTGCCCGTTCGCGACCGTCGGGATCAGGATCTGGTCGCCGGGACCCTTCGCCGGGCAGTTGACCCGGATCAGCGTGCCGATGTTCTCCGCACCCTGATACCAGCCCTCGAACGGCGGCATCTCCCAGACCGCCTGCTCGGTGAGCATCTTGACGATCGAGTCGATGTCGTAGTTCTCGAAACCGTCCACCCATCGCTGGACCAGTTCGCGGGTCTCGGCGCTGTCCGGTTCGGCGAGTTCGTCCCGCGTGACCTCGGCTTCGTTGAGTTGTGCGCGAGCACGCTGCAGCAGGCTGTTGACCGCAGCGGTCGTCGTGCCGAGCGCTGCGGCGACCTCGGACGCCCGCCACTGCAGCACCTCCCGCAGCAGCAACACCGCGCGTTGCCGCGCCGACAGGTGCTGCAGCGCGGCGATGAACGCCAGCCGGATCGAATCCCGCGACGTGACGATCACGGCCGGATCGGACGGATCGTCGGAGTGGCCGTCGTCGGTGAAGGTGCCCGGTATCGGTTCGAGCCACGGCACCTCGGGGCGCTGGACCAGATCCTCCGTGGGATCCGAGCTGGGTGCGCCCAGGCCGGTGGGCAGCGGACGGCGCGAGCGGCCCTCCAGCGCCGTGAGGCAGACGTTGGTCGCGATCCGGTGCAGCCACGTCCGCAGTGACGCCCGCTCCCCGAAGTTCTCGTAACCGCGCCACGCGCGCAGATAGGTCTCCTGCACGAGGTCCTCGGCGTCGTGGATCGACCCGCTCATCCGATAGCAGTGCGCCAGCAGCTCCCGGCGATACGGATCCGCGCGGCTCATGAAGTCGGTCTCGTCGGCACCGTCCACCGACTCCGGAATGTCCTGTACTACGTCGAGCGCCTGTTCGGTCATGGCCCCTGCCCGCCTCGGTCGACACGAATGTTCTCGGCTACCCGACCGAGGGTAGTCGGCGGCACCGACAGAAACAGCCTCTCGAAGTATCTGTGCACGCCGGGTACCGTCGCACCTTGCGCAGGACTACGAAGACGCCGGCGCCGGACACGAGGGGGATTTCGTGCACGTTGCAGCGCACGTCGGTGACGGGCAGCAGCATCCCGTCGGCCCGTACGCCGGCGGACCGCCGCCCGAGGCACTGCAGGTGGCCATGCCGCCGCTCGGCAGGTTCGGCCCGGCCGAACTCGGCCGCGCGGTCGTCGTCGTCGTCGTCATCGTCGTCGCCGTGCTGACGAAGGTGCTGGCCTGGCCGATGCGGCCGGACGGTCGCGGGATCGTCGACGCGGCCGCCGAGGGTCTCGTCGACGCGTTCGAGACACTCGGGCCGACGTTCGTGAAGCTCGGTCAGCTCGTCGCGTCGTCGTCGGGCCTGTTCCCCAAGCCCCTCGCCGACGCGTGCCTGCGTTGTCTCGACGACGTTCCGCCCGTCCCGGCCGCGAAAGCTCGCGCGGTGCTCGAGGAGGATCTCGGACACCGCATCGACGAGTTGTTCGCCGAGTTCGACGACACCCCGCTCGCTGCGGCCTCGGTCGCGCAGGTGCACGCGTGTGTGTTGCGGGACGGGCGCCACGCGGTGGTGAAGATCCAGCGGCCGGGCATCCGTCACCGCATGCTCGTCGATCTGCGCGCCGCGTATGCGGGTGCGCGGCTGTTGCAGGTCTTCGAGTTCTTCCGGATCGCGAATGCACCGGCGATCATCCGGGACCTCTACTCCGCGACCATGACCGAACTGAACAGTGCCGTCGAAGCGGACCGGCAATCGCGGTTCCGGGACCGGATCGGTGCGTTCGGTGACAACAAGGGTGTCACCACCCCCGAGGTGTACTGGGACTACTGCGGTCCGCGGGTGATCTGCATGGAACGCCTGTACGGGATTCCGATGGACCGCGTCGCCGCCGATCCGGACAGTGGCGTCGACACGCGGCTGCTGATCCGGCGCGGGGTCAAGGTGTGGATCGAATCGGTCGTGCTGCACGGCCCGTTCCACGGCGACGTCCACGCCGGAAACCTGTGGCTGCTCGACGACGGCCGGCTCGCGCTCCTCGATTTCGGGATCGTCGGTGAGCTGCCCGAGCCCTGGCGGATAATCCTCCGGGATCTGTTCCATGCCACCGCCGTCGACGGCGATTTCGCCGGCGTGGCGCGCGGGATCCGCGAACTCGGTTACGGAACCGGGACGGATCTCGACGACGAGACGCTGGGGTTGGAGGTCGCCGAGGCGCTCGCACCGCTCCTGGGGCGGGAGCTGGGGGAACTGCGGCTGAGCGACCTGATCATGGCGTTGATCCGGCTCGGCAAACGGTGGGGTGTCGCGAGCCCGGAGGAAATGGTGCTGTTCGGCAAGCAGCTCGGGTACTTCGAGCGTTATGCGCGGGCGCTGGCGCCGGGCTGGGTACTCGGCCAGGACCTGTACCTGTTCCGCAACATCTTCCCGGAGGACGTTGCGATAGGCGCGGCCGAATCGGGCATTAGCCTGCCCGACTGATCAACAACGCTCGCGGCTCTTTACAGGTCGCGCCGGCTACCCTAATTTTAACGATCGTTCGACTCAAACTTTTCGGGAAGGGATCTCCTCGCCATGAGCACCGCGAACGACGTCGTACTCAGCACCCGCAAAGGCAACGTCGTCACCTGGACGATCAACCTCCCGGACCTGCGCAATCCAATCTCCGGCGACGACGTCGTCGAACGCCTCGTCGAACTCGTCGACGAGGCGAACGCCGACATCGAGACCCGCGTGGTGATCCTGACCGGCGCCGGCAGCGCGTTCTCCGCCGGCGGCAACGTCAAGGACATGGTCGACCGCGCCGGCATGTTCGCCGGCGCACCGCACGCGCTGCGCGAGGGCTACCGCCGCGGCATCCAGCGCCTGCCGAAGGCCATCTACCACTGTGAGGTCCCGATCATCGCGGCCGTCAACGGCCCCGCGGTCGGAGCCGGCTGCGACCTGGCGATGATGTGCGACATGCGGATTGCCTCGAACACCGCGTTCTTCGCCGAGAGCTTCGTCAAGCTCGGCATCATCCCCGGTGACGGCGGCGCCTGGTTGCTTCCGCGCGCGATCGGTGCGGCCCGGGCCGCCGAGATGGCGTTCACCGGGGACCGCGTCGACGCGGCCACCGCCCTCGACTGGGGCATGGTTTCGCGTGTCGTCGAGCCGGAGAACCTGCTCGACGCCGCCCACGAACTCGCCGAGCGTGTCGCCGTCAACCCGCCGAACGCCCTGCGTATGACCAAGAAGCTCCTGCGCGAAGGCCAGCGCGTCGACCTCGACACGCTGCTCGAGCTCTCCGCCTCGCTGCAGGCACTGTCCCACCACACCGCCGATCACCGGGAAGCGTTGTCCGCCTTCCTCGAACGCCGCACCGGGAACTTCACCGGCGAGTGACCCCGGCACCGCCCACACTTTCGACAAGGACGATCACATGAAGCGCACAATCCTCACCGAAGAGCACGAACAGTTCCGGAAGATGGTGCGCGACTTCATCGAACGCGAAGTCGCACCGCACCGCGAGGAATGGGACGAGATCGGCCACCCGCCCCGCGAATTCTTCAAGCGCCTCGGCGAACTCGGCATCCTCGGCATCCAGGTCCCCGAAGAATTCGGTGGCGGCGGCGAATCCAGCTTCGTCTACAACACCATCGTGTTCGAGGAGGTCGCGCGCGCGGGAGTCTCCTTCGGCGGCTACACAGTTCACGCCTGCCTGATCCTGCCGTACCTGCTCGAATACGCCACCGAGGAGCAGAAGAAGCGCTGGCTGCCCGGCTTCGCGGACGGCTCGATCATGACCGCCATCGCGATGACCGAACCCGGCACCGGCTCCGACCTGGCGAACATCGCGACCACCGCGAAGCTGTCCGAGGACGGCAGCCACTACATCATCAACGGCGCCAAGACGTTCATCACCGGCGGCGCCACCGCCGACCTGATCCTCACCGTGTGCCGCACCTCGCCGTTCGACCCCGAGAACCGGCGCGGCGGCCTCTCCATCATCGCGGTTCCGACTGCGAACGAAGGCTTTTCGGTCGGACGCAAGCTCAACAAGATCGGGCTGCACCAGCAGGACACCGCCGAGCTGTCGTACAACGACGTCAAGGTTCCTGTCGAGAACCTCCTCGGCGAGGAGGGCAAGGGCTTCTCGTACCTGACCCACAACCTGCCGCAGGAACGCCTGAGCATCGCCCTGAACCAGGTCGGCTTCGCTGAGGCCGCGATCGCGCACGCGATCGCCTACACCTCGGACCGCAAGGTGTTCGGCAAGCCCGTCGCCGCGTTCCAGAACACCAAGTTCGTTCTCGCCGAGTGCTCGGCCGAGACCCAGATGGCCCGCGTCTACGTCGACCACTGCCTCGAACTGCTCGACCGCAAGGAGCTGACGGTCGCCGACGCGGCGCGCGCGAAGCTCGTGTGCACCGAGATCGCCGGGCGGGTCATCGACAAGTGCCTGCAGCTGCACGGCGGATACGGCTACATCACCGAGTACCCCATCGCCCGCCTGTACGCGGACACCCGCGTCACCCGCATCTACGGCGGCACCAGCGAGGTCATGAAGACGATCATCTCCAAGGATCTGGGGCTGTAGGAATGTATCCGGGTCGCTACGCCGCCACCACCCCGGACCGTCCGGCGGTACACGAGGCCGCGACCGGACGCGTGATCACCTATCGCGAGCTCGAGGACGCGTCGGTACGGTTCGCGCACTGGCTGCGCCGGCACGGCGTCGGGGTCGGCGACCACATCGCCGTCCTCACCGTCAACGACGCCACGGTGTTCGAACTGTACTGGGGCGCAGTGCGTTCGGGTGTGTATATCACCCTGGTCAACACGCACCTCGCACCCGCCGAGGCGGCGTACATCGTCGACGACTGCGACGCGAAGGTGCTCGTCGTGTCCGCACCGCTGGCGCAGCTCGCCCGCGACATCGTGCCGCTCACGCCGAAGGTGGCGCACCGCCTGGCATTCGGAGGTCCGGTGCCCGGCCACCTGGTGTACGAGGACGAGGTGGCGGACCTGCCGACGGTCCCGCCCGCCGACCAGCCCCGCGGCAGCGACATGCTGTACTCGTCCGGAACCACCGGACGCCCGAAGGGCATCCGGCCGCCCCTCAGCGGCGCACAGGTCGGTGACGAGCCGGGCCCCCCGCTGCTCAACACGGTGCGGGGCTTCGGATTCGACGAGAACACCGTCTACCTGTCGCCGGCGCCGATCTACCACGCCGCGCCGCTGCGCTACGGCGCGTCGACCCAGGCGCTCGGCGGAACGGTCGTGCTCACGGACCGGTTCGACGCCGAGCGCTGCCTCGAGTACATCGAGCGGTACCGCGTCACCCACAGCCAGTGGGTGCCCACGCATTTCGTTCGGATGCTGCGGCTTCCGCAGGAGGTGCGGGACCGATACGACCTGTCGTCGATGAAGTACGCGCTGCACTCGGCGGCGCCGTGCCCGGTCGACGTCAAGCAGGCGCTCATCCGCTGGTGGGGTGAGATCGTGTACGAGTACTTCTCGTCCACCGAGGCCATCGGCAGCACGGTGATCACCCCGCAGGAGTGGCTCCGCAAGCCGGGCAGCGTCGGCCGGACGGGCGGGCCGGGGACACTCGGCATCGCGCACATCTGCGACGAGGCGGGGAGCGAACTTCCGTCGGGGGAGATCGGTGTCCTGTACTTCGAGCGACAGGACTATCGGCTCGAGTACCACAAGGATCCCGAGAAGACCGCGCGCACACGGCATCCGGTCCACGAGGACTGGATGACGACCGGCGACCTCGGTTACCTCGACGCCGACGGCTTCCTCTTCCTGACCGGACGCGACAACTTCACGATCATCTCGGGTGGCGTGAACATCTACCCTCAAGAGATCGAGAACCTGCTCGCACTGCACCCGGCCGTCGCCGACGTCGCGGTGGTCGGGGTGCCGGACCGCGACTTCGGGGAACGGGTGGAGGCATTCGTCCACCTCGTCCCCGGTGTGGCCACCGGCGACGACACCGAACGCGACATCATCGACTACTGCCGCGACCGGCTGTCGTCGTTCAAGTGCCCTCGCCGGGTGCGGTTCGTCGGCGACCTGCCGCGCACCCCCACCGGCAAGATGGTCAAGGGCGCGTTGCGGGAGCTGATCGACACGTACGCGGATGCCGAGGCACACTGATGGCACTGTCACCGCGGCAGCGGATGTTCGTCGAGGTGGGGCGAAAGGAGTTCGTCCGCAACGGATACGGCTCCTCGTCCATCCGCACCATCGCGCAGGAGGCGGGCGTGAGCCTGTCCGCCCTGTACTACCACTACAAGAACAAGCAGGATCTGCTGCTCGCCATCCTCATGGACGGCGTCGACACCTACGACTCGCTGTGGGAGAAGGCGCTGGAAGCCGCCGGTGACGATCCGGTCGAGCAGTTGCGCGCATTCGTCCGCGCGAACGTCGAATTCCGCACGCAGTTCCCCGAACACGGGCGCATGATCGCCACCGAGATCCGCAACCTCGAACCCGAGGGTGCGCGGCTCTACGACGAGCGGCGACGGGTGGGGCGGCAGCGGATCCGCACGATCATCGACGACGGTGTCGGGGCGGGGGTCTTCACGACGAAGTACCCGGACGACTGCCGCAAGTCGATTCTCGCGATGACGGCCGCGATCGCGAACTGGTACGACCCGAACGGACCCGACACTCCCGCCGAACTCGGCGAACGGTACGCGGAGATGGCATTGAACCTCCTGTGCCCCGGGGAAATACCGGAATCGTCGGCCGGGAAGAAAGGTTAGGACATGAGTACGAAACTGGTGCCGCCGGCCGGCGCCCCCGATCCCACGCTCGCGCAACTGCGGGCCGAGGTGCGGGAGTTCCTGCACGAGCAGATCGAGAAGGGGGTCTTCACCCCCGGCATCGACACCTGGCTGACGCGGTGGAATCCCGATTTCACGCGGTCGCTCGCCGCGAAGGGCTGGATCGGCATGACGATCCCCACCGAGTACGGCGGGCACGGGCGCACGTTCATGGAGCGGTTCGTCGTCACCGAGGAACTGCTGGCGGTCGGTGCCCCGGTCGCGGCCCAGTGGGTCGCGGACCGGCAGGCCGCGCCGTCGCTGCTGAAGTACGGCACCGAGGAGCAGAAGCGGCGGTTCCTCCCCGGCATCGCGGCCGGTGAAATCTGCTGGGCCATCGGCATGTCCGAACCCGACTCCGGTTCCGACCTCGCGAGCGTGAAGACCCGGGCGACGCAGGTGGACGGCGGCTGGCGCATCAGCGGCACCAAGCTGTGGACCTCCGGTGCGCATCACGCCGACGCGTTCTTCGCCCTGGCCCGGTCCGCGCCGCTGGACCCGGCGCACCGACACGACGGGCTCAGCCAGTTCATCGTGCTGCTGGACTCGCCCGGTGTGACGATCCGCCCCATCCTGTCGATGTCCGGTGAGCACCACTTCAACGAGGTGCTGCTCGACGACGTGTTCGTTCCCGACGACCTGGTGCTCGGCACCATCGGCTCCGGCTGGGAGCAGGTCACCAGCGAACTGGGCTTCGAGCGCAGCGGGCCGGAACGATTCCTGTCCACGTTCGGTCTCCTCGAGGAGCTCGTGCGCGGCGCGGGCGCCGGCAGCGTCGACCGCGATCCGCGGATCGGCGCGTCGATCGGCCGGATCGCGGGGCTGCGCCGCATGTCGCGTGCCGTCTCCGAATCGCTGCAGCGCGGTGAGGACGCGGCCCTGTCGGCGTCGGTCGTGAAGGTGCTCGGCACCGGGCTCGAAGGCGACATCGCCGACCTCGCCGACGAACTCGTCGGCTACGGCCCCGGCGACGACCAGCTCGCGCAGCTGGTCCGTGCGGGTGTGATGCAGCGACCCGGTTTCACGCTGCGCGGTGGTACGAGCGAGATCCTGCGCGGGGTCATCGCACGAGGATTGGGGTTGAGATGACGCAGTCGACCGAATTGCAGGACTTCGAAAAGATGCTCGGTGAGGTCCTCACCGCCGGCGACGACCACCGGATCGGGGAGGTCGTCGAGCTCGACCGTCCGCTGTGGACCACGCTCGCCGAGCTCGGCCTGACCCGGCTCACCGGTGACGAGGCCAGCGGTGGCAGCGGCGCCGGCTGGACCGAGGCCGCGCTGCTGCTCTCCGCGGCCGGGCGCGCCGCCGCAGCCGTCCCCGTCGCCGAACACGATCTGCTCGCCGGATGGCTGCTCGAACAGGCCGGCCTTCCCGTCGAGGAGGGGGTGCGCACCGCCGCGGTGCTCGACGCCGACGGGCAGGCCCGGTACGTGCCGTGGGCGCGCTACGCGGATGCCGTCGTCGTGCTGTGGCAGGGCACCGACGGATGGTCGGTGGCCGACGTGCCGCGCGATCGCATCGAGTTGACCGCAGCGGTCAACCTCGCGGCCGAACCCCGCGACCACGTGCGTGTCGATCTGTCCGAACTGTCCGGCACGCCGGTATCCGAGACCGTCGCCGGGCAGTTCCGGTACCGCGGCGCGCTGGCACGCGCGCTGATGTCGGCCGGCGCGATGGACCGCATCCTCGAACTGGTCGTCGAACACACCACCGCCCGCGTGCAGTTCGGACGCGCCCTGGGCAAGTTCCAGGCCGTCCAGGCGCTGGTGTCGGATCTGGCCGCCGAGGCGGCACTCGCACGGGCTGCCGCCGACGCCGCGGTCGATTCCGCCGTCGAACGCGGATTCGACGACGCGGCAACACGATTCGACATCGCCGCGGCGGTGTCCTGTGCCGGGCATGCGGCGGGGAAGATCGCGCGGAACGCACACCAGGCGCTCGGTGCGATCGGATTCACGATGGAACACGAACTACACCGGCACGCGAACCGGATCCTGTCGTGGCGCAGTGAATTCGGATCACTCGCGTCGTGGGACGCGGAACTGCTCGACACCGCGGTCGCGGCCGGCGACGTGTGGGCGTTGCTCACCGGAGGTTCCGCGTAGCTGCCCCGGCGGCCCGGGTGCGACTGGCAGAATGAAACGGCCGGTCGCATCCGGGCCGGTTTCGCTCGCCGGAAGGACCTCGACGATGGCGCACGTGAATCTCGGTAAGCAGCATCCGGCCCCGTACAAGAGCGTGCTGGCGCTGAACAAGGAGGTCGAGGAGGCCGTCGCGCGGGCCGGGCTCGATCCGAAGCTGGCCGAACTGGTGAAGATCCGGGTGTCGCAGCTCAACGGATGTGCGTTCTGCCTGCGCATGCACACTCGGGATGCGCTCGACAAGGGCGAGACGACGGACCGTCTCGCGGTCCTCGCGGCCTGGTGGGAGTCGCAGTACTTCACCGAACAGGAGCGGGCCGCGCTCGCCCTCGCGGAGGAGGTCACGCACCCCATGGAGCCCGGTCGTCACGAATGGGACGACGGTTCGCTCAACGACGAGCAGGTCTCCGCGATCACGTGGCTCGCGATCGTCATGAACGCGTGGAACCGCATCGCGGTCCGAAGCCATTACCCCGTGGCCCCCTGACCCGTGCGCGTTTTCGGTAGCAGCAACTACCGAAAACGCGCACGAGGGGCAGGGTCAGCGCAGGTAGAGACGCACTTTGTCGATCTCGTCGCGCAGCAGGTGGATCTCGTGGGCGGTGGGAGGTTCGGTCACGGTCAGGGTGTCCGAGACCTTCAGATCCCAGCCGGTCGCGGCGCGCACCTCGTCGACGGTGACGCCTTCGTGCACGCTGGTGAGTTCGAGTTCGTCGAACGGACCGCTGCGGGAGAGCACACCCAGGCTCGTGAACACCTTGGTGACGCCCCTGCCGCGCGGCATCATCCCGACACCGGCCTCGCGGGCGCGCACCGGGGACGGGGACGTGCAGAAGTCGAGCTCGGCGGGGAAGGAGCTCGGGTCGTGCCGGCGCATCACCACGAAGACCTCACCCGCATTCGGCATGATCTCGGCGGCGCCGCCCGCCCCCGGCAATCGCACGGTTGGCTTCTCCCAGTCGCCGATCATGCTGGTGTTCAGGCTGCCGTATCGGTCGATCTGCCCGGCGCCGAGGAACCCGACGTCGACGTTGCCGCCCTGCAGCACGTATCCGAACAGCGACGCCATCGAGACGACGGACTCGGCACCGGACACCACCACCGAGTCGGCGATCCCCTCGGCCATCGCTTCGGGATGTGCACCGCAGACACCGGATTCGTAGATCAGCTCCACGTCGGGGTTCGACGTGCGGGCCGCGAGATCCACCGCGAGTGTCGGAAGTCCCACGCCCGCGAAGACCCGGGTCTTACCGGCCAGGGCGCGTGCGGCGACCGAGACGATCAGCTCTGTCGTGGAGAAGGTTTCGGCAGCAGTCACTTTCGGCTCCCATAGTTGACGGTACCGGAATGGCGCGGTGCGACCTCGAGGTCGCTCCAGTAATCGTCGCCGAGCTTGGCGAGGTAGGCGCCGTGGTCGGGGAGTTCGAACACCCACTCCTTGAGCCACGTGCGCAGTGCCTGCGGGTCCTTGCTGATCGCCGTCCACCGGCGGTAGAACGCGCAGTCGCGGTCGTAGTAGCCCTGCGCATAGGACGGGTGCGCGCCGCGCGGGCACACGACGACGGCATCCACCGCGTGGGACGGGACGAGCGTGCGGCTCGGGTCGGAGCGGATCACGTCGTCGTCGACGATCTCCTCGACCACGACGATCGCGTGCTTCGCCGCATACACCGCTTCCTGCTGGACACCGGCGATGCCCCAGATCTGGACGTTGCCGGACCGGTCGGCGCGTTGCGCGTGGATGATCGTCACATCCGGATTCAGCGGTGGCACAACGTAGATGCTGCCCTCGCCGTACGGGTCGTCGACGAGGCGGATCTGCGGGTTGAGAGCGGGCAGGTCGCTGCCGGCATAGGAACGCAGCGGGAAGAACGGCAATCCGGCCGCGCCGGCCTGGTAGCGGCACACCATCCCGTAGTGGCTGTACTCCTCGACCTCGAGCTTCACGGGGTCGTGCTTCTCGATGCGTCGACGAATTTCGTACAGCGATCCGGCGGAGCCGCTCGCGAAGAACGACGCGACCAGCTTCGAGACGCAGTCGGCGGCGATGAGCTGGTCGGAGATGATGTCGGGCGTCATCCGGCACAGCGTCAGGTCCCTGCGGCCCTGCCGGATGATCTCGTGGGCGGCCGCGAACGGGATGAGGTGCGAGAAGCCTTCGAGGGCGACCGTCATCCCGTCCTGCACGTACGTGGCGACGGCGTCGCGCATCGTCATGACTTTGTCTGCGGCCATTGCGAACTCCTGATCGTTCTCTGCTGTCCTATGACTGTGACATGCGCAATAGATGCAGTCCAATACAAAGTGTTGTCTGCTCTGATATCAGATGAGGAATAATCTGGAGTGGTGGAGATCCATGAGATCAGAGCCTTTCTTGCGGTCGCGGAGGAGCTGCACTTCGGGCGGGCCGCGCAGCGCCTGCACATGGCGCAGCCGCCGCTCAGCCGCACCATTCGGCAACTCGAGAAGGGGCTCGGGGCAACGCTGTTCGAGCGGAGCACGCGCAGCGTCCGGCTGACCGAGGCGGGACGTGCCCTCGTCGAACCGGCTCGTGCCATCCTCGACGCGGTACGCCTGGCCGAGATGGCGGTGACCGCCGCCGGGCGCGGCCGGACCGGACGAGTGCGGATCGGGTTCGCCGGTTCGTCGTCGCACCATCTGGTGGGCCGGTGGGCGAAGCTGGTGCGACGTACACATCCGGGCATCGAATTCGTGCTCGCCGGATCGAGTTACGCCAGCGAAGTCGTGAACCGGCTCGCGGAGGGCACCCTCGACATCGGCATCGTGCGACTGCTGTTCTTCCCGCCCGGGATCGCGTCGCGGGTCGTCGCCCGTGAGGACCTGGTGATCGGGCTGCCCCGCGAGCACCGGCTGACCGGGCGGACGAGCCTGCGTCTCGACGAACTCGCCGACGAACCGTGGGTGATGCTCCCCGCCGAGCCGGGGTCGATGCTGCGCGAGCTGCTGCTGCGTCTGGCGCACGACGCCGGGTTCACGCCGCGGATCGTGCAGAGCGCACCGGATTCCCTGTCCTTGGCCGCGCTGGTCTCCGCCGATGTCGGCTGCACTCTGACGGTCTCGTCGGTGGCTCAGCACGTCGTCAACCCGGAGGTGGTGTTCGTACCACTCGAGGGGCAGCCGCCGATCGATGTGCGGCTCGTGTGGCGGGAGGACGACACCAGTCCGGCGCTCGCGGAGGTCCTCCGGCTTTCGGAGGAGGCTTTGCCGACCCCGGGTGCCGGATCCTCCTGACGCAAGCGAGCGGTGCCGAACCCGAGAAGGGATTCGGCACCGCTCGTTTGTGTCGGGTTGTTCGTCAGGCTCCGACGCGGACCCGGCCGGTCGACTCGGTCGCGGACTCGGTGCGGGCCGCGGATGCGGCAGCCTCGGCCGCTTCCTGCGCCTCGAGCTCCAGCTCGGCCTCGTCGGCCTGCTCCGCGATCGACAGTGCCTTCGGGTTGTAACCGGTGCGCTTGAGCAGAAGCAAGGTGCACACCAGCGACACCGCGGCGTACGTTCCGGCGGCGATCGCGACGCCGGTGACGCTGCCGGAGCGGTTGAGCAGCCACTGTGCGAGGACCGGGGTGCCGCCGCCGACGACGAGCGAGCACAGCTGGTAGGCCGTGGACAGGCCCGAGTAGCGGATCTTCGCGGGGAAGGCACGGGCGAGGATTCCGCCGATCGCCCCGTAGAACATCGAGTGCGGAATCGTCGCGAGGCACATGCCGATCGCCGCGATCGCGAATGTCTCGGTGCGGATGGCGTAGAACATGGCCGGCATCAGGAACAGCTCGGGGACGATCATCAGGCACATCGCCACGCGCATGTCGATCTTCGACACGAGCACAGCACCGAACGGCTGCACGATGAACTGGACGACGAGTGCGATCGCGATGATGCCGAGGAACGTGCCGCGCTCGTATCCGAGTTCGCTTGTCGCCCAGGACAATGCGAACGTGTTCTTGAAGTAGGTGACCTGGGCGAGCGGCAGGGCGCCGGCGCCGAGCAGCACGAGCACCCAGTGCTTGCGCAGCACCTCGGCGATCGGCAGCTTGACGACCTTCTTCTTGGCGAGCACCGCCTTCATCGCGTCGGACTCTTCGAGCTTGAGCCGGATGACCATGCCGACGATCACGAGCAGGCCCGAGAAGAGGAACGGGATGCGCCATCCGTAGAGGAGGAATTCGGGCGTCGGCATCGACGAGAGCAGGAAGAACGCCATGGTCGCCAGCAGGTTGCCCGCGGGTGAGCCCTGCTGCGCGAACGCGGAGTACAGGATGCCCTTGCCCTTGGGCGCGTTCTCGCTGGCGATCAGGACGGCGCCGCCCCATTCGCCGCCGACCGCAACGCCCTGCAGAACTCTCAGGAGGACCAGCAGGATCGGTGCCCACATTCCGATCTGCGCGTGGGTGGGCAACAGGCCCACGCCGACCGTCGAGATACCCATCATGATCAGTGTGATCACCAGGGTGTTCTTGCGGCCGATGCGGTCGCCGAGGTGACCGAAGATGATGCCGCCGATGGGGCGGGCGAGGAAGCCGGCCCACAGCGTCACGAACGCCAGCAGTGTCGCGACCCCGGCCGGAAGGTCGTCGGAGAAGAAGATCTTGCCGAAGACGAGCGCTGCCGCCGTGCCGTAGATGTAGAAGTCGTACCACTCGATGGTGGTGCCGACGAAGGAGGCGATTCCGGCTTTGCGGGCCTTCTTCGTCGCTTCCCGGTCGGTGGGGGACGCACTCATACCTCGTCCTCTCTTCTCTGGGGATGGGGTTCTCGAATGCCGAGCAAGCTGTGTGCTCCGCATCACAAAGAATTCCAGCGCAAACTGTGGCTGTCCAATACTTGATGCCGCCGGGATTGTTAGTGAATGCGTATCAATCTGCGGTGCTGGCCGGGTGGCCTGCACAGAATGCGGTCGACACGGGTGCGGACGCGTCTGGTACTGCTGGAAGACATGACCGAACGCAGCGCGAACGACAGCGGGTCGTCGGACCTCCCCTTGGCCGGTTTCACCGTGGTGAGCCTCGAACAGGCGGTCGCGGCGCCGCTCGCGACCCGGCACCTCGCGGACCTGGGTGCCCGGGTGATCAAGGTGGAACGGGTCGGCGACGGCGATTTCGCCCGCGCCTACGACAGTGCCGTGCTGGGGCAGGCCGCCCACTTCGTGTGGCTCAACCGGGGCAAGGAGTCGTTCGCCGTCGATCTGAAGGCCGGCGACGGGATCACCGCCGTGAAATCCCTGATCGCCGGTGCCGACGTGTTCCTGCAGAACCTGGCGCCCGGCGCGGCCGAACGACTTGGGCTCGGCGCCGACGACCTGCGCGCCGACCATCCCGAACTGATCGTCGTGAACATGTCCGGTTACGGCACGGACGGCCCGATGCGCGACCGGAAGGCGTACGACCTGCTGGTGCAGTCGGAGACCGGGCTGTGCTCGATCACCGGGACTCCCGAGACGGCCGTGAAGACCGGCATCCCCACCGCGGACATCGCCGCCGGTATGTACGCGCTGACCTCGATCCAGGCCGCGCTGCTGCGTCGTTGCCGCACCGGTGTGGGCGCGACGATCGACGTCTCGATGTTCGACGCGACCGCCGAATGGCTCGGCTACCCGATGTACCTGCAGATGTATCAAGATCGACAGGTTCCGCGAATGGGACTGGCGCACACGTCGATCGCGCCGTACGACAAGTACCCGACCGCCGACGGCGAGATCCTCATCGGCGTCCAGAACGATCGCGGCTGGCGCACCCTGACCGATGTGCTGGGGCTGCCGGAACTGGCGGACGACCCGCGCTATGCGACGAACGTCGAGCGGGTACGGCGCCGCGAGGAGGTCGACGCGCTCGTCGGGGCGGCGACGAAGCAGTTCGCGAGCGCCGTGCTCGACGAGAAGCTGGCCGCCGCGGGCGTGCCCGCCGCGCAGTTGCGTGATCTGCGCGGGCTCATCGAGCATCCGCAGCTCGACACCCGCGACCGGTGGCGCGAGGTCGAGACCCCGGCCGGTCCCATTCGGGCGGTTCGTCCGCCGATGAACTTCCGGGACGTCGAACTGCCGATGGGGGCGGTGCCCGCGCTCGGCGAGCAGACCGACGCGTTGATGGCCGAGCTCGGGCTGACCGACGAGCAGATCGCGGGGCTGCGGGCCGCCGGCATCGTCGGCTAGAGAATGTACGGCCAATCGGGGCCGGATTTGCACCGTTTGTCGGTCGCGAATCCGGCCCCGATTGCGTGTTCGGGGAGATTCCGGGGCGTGCCCTGTTGACGTGGGCGGTCGCGTACCGAAAAATGGCCGTACAAATCTTGTTCCCGTTGAGGAGTTAATCCATGACCCGAGCGGCCCTCGTCGCCCCCGTCCGCACGCCCGTCGGCCGATTCGGTGGTGCACTCCGGGACGTGTCCGCCGTCTCCCTCGCGACCACCGTCGTCAAGGAGACCGTCGCGCGCTCCGGCGTCGACCCGGAACTGATCGAGGAGGTCGCGTTCGGGCAGTCCTACGCGAGCTCCGAGGCGCCGTGCATCGGTCGTTGGGCCGCCCTCGACGCGGGCCTGCCGATCTCGGTCGCCGGAATCCAGACCGACCGCCGCTGCGGCACCGGCCTGCAGGCGCTGGTCACCGCCGCGATGATGGTGCAGACCGGCGCCGCGAACGTCGTCGTCGCCGGTGGCGTCGAGTCGATGAGCAACATCGAGCACTACACGACCGGTGCCCGCTGGGGCACCCGCGCCGGCAGCCTGAACCTCTACGACCGCCTCGACCGCGGTCGCGAGCGGTCGCAGCCGGAATGGCGTTTCGGCAAGATCAGCGGAATGATCGAGACCGCGGAGAACGTCGCCAAGCAGTGCGGTATCACGCGTGAGGACTCCGACGCGCTCGCAGCGGAAAGTCACCGCCGCGCCCACGAAGCCTGGGAGACAGGGCGTTTCGATGACGAGGTCGTGCCGGTCGAGATCGTCGACCGCAAGGGGAACACCACAGTCGTCTCCCGCGACGAGGGCATCCGGCCCGACAGCACCGTCGAATCGCTCGCCAAGCTCCGTACCGTGACGCCGCACGGCGTCGTCACCGCCGGCAACGCAAGCCAGCAGAACGACGCTGCCGCAGCTCTTCTCGTCGTCGCCGAGGACAAGCTCGACGAGTACGGGCTCGAGCCGATCGGATTCCTGGAGGGCTGGACCGCCGCGGGCTGCGATCCCGCGACCATGGGTCTCGGCCCGGTCGCGGCGACCCGGAAGCTGTTCGACCGCACCGGACTCGGATTCGACGACTTCGATCTCGTCGAACTCAACGAGGCGTTCGCCTGTCAGGTTCTCGGTGTGCTGAAGGAATGGGGCTGGGACGACCGGGACCGCCTCAACGTCAACGGATCCGGTATCTCGCTGGGCCACCCGATCGGCGCGACCGGTGTGCGCATGACGGCGACCGCCCTGCACGAACTGAAGCGCCGTGGCGGCGGCCGAGCACTGGTGACCATGTGCATCGGCGGCGGCCAGGGCATGGCCGCCTCGATCACCACCGCATAGGACACGAGATGACGGACCGCGACTGGACCCTGTGGGCACGCTGCCGGGGCATGGACACCACGACGTTCTTCCCGCAGAAGGAGGACGGCCGGCTCGCGGCGGCGCGCGCCGAAGCCGCGGCCAAATCGATCTGCCGATCGTGCGCGGTGGTCGCCGAATGCCGCGAGACGGCGCTGCAGGCGGACGAGACGCACGGCATCTGGGGCGGCATGACGTACGCGGAGCGCCGCGCATACGCCCGCGCGCGGAAGCTGGGTCGCGTACTGTCCGCGTGACCGCTCGCCGTTACTGTGGGTTACCGGAGCGAACGTACCGTTCGGCTCCTTCGACCGACGGAACGGTACGTTCGCTCGAAAAACGCGACGAGTGCAGGCGAGCGCGGAGAGAGTGTGGAAGGCACGCGGGTGGCTGAGAACGGGACGGACGAGGTCGGTGCCGGCGGCGCGCACGGTGCCCTCGACCGGAACACGGTGCTCGGCAAGGTCATGATCGTGCTGCACGCCTTCACGATCGACGACCACGGCGTCAGCCTGGCCGAACTCGCCCGCCGCACCGGCATCCCGAAGGCTTCGCTGCACCGTATCGCCACCGATCTCGTCGGGGTGCGGCTGCTCGAACGCACCCCGGCCGGGTACCGGCTCGGCCGCCACCTCTTCGAACTGGGGATGCGCGCCTCGGTGGAGCGCAGTCTCGTCGAGGTCGCGATCCCGTTCATGGAGGACCTGTACGAACGCACCCACGAGACGGTGCATTTCGGGATCCGTGACGGCATGGAGGTCATCTACCTGACCAAGATCGGCGGCCACCGGCAGGTCGGCGCACCGTCTCGGGTCGGCGGCCGGATGCCTTTGTACTGCACCGCAATCGGGCGTGCCCTGCTGGCGTGGGCGGAACCCGAGGTGGTGACGCAGGTGCTCACCGGCCCGCTGCCGCGCCGCACTCCGCGCACCGTCGCGACCCCCGGCATGCTGCGGCAGCTGCTCGACCGGGTGATCGCCGAGGGCGTGTCCTACGAGTTCGAGGAGTCCGCGCCGGGCATCGTGTGCGTCGGCGCCCCGATCTTCGAATCGGAGGGACGTGCCGTCGCCGCGATCAGTGTCACCGGCCCGGTGACCGGGTTCCGGCCGCAGCAGCACGCCGCGTCGGTACGCGCGGCCGCGGCCGGTATCGGTGCGACCCTCGCGCGGCGCGCCCATCTGTCCGAACAGCCCGACTGAGCTCAGCCGAGGCTGGTCACCGGGATCAGTCCGCGCGTGATCGCCGAGCTCTCGTCGGACAACAGGAACGAAATGACCTTCGCGATGTCCTCCGGCTTCGACCAGTGCGTCGTGTCCGCGTCGGGCATCGCGGCCCGGTTGCCGGGGGTGTCGATGACCCCGGGCAACAGCGCATTGACGCGGATTCGGTCGGGCCGGTACTCGACGGCGAGGGACTGCACGAGCGACGCGACCGCTGCCTTCGACGCGATGTAGGCGGCTGCGCCGGTGAACGGATTGTTGGTCGTGGCCGCCGAGATGCACACCACGGAGCCGCCGCCACCGCGGATCAGATGCGGCAGCGCCGCCTGCGTCACCGCGTAGGTGGTGCGCAGATTGAGGTCGATCTGGGAGTCGAGCACCTCGACCGGAGCCTCGTGGACACGCTGACCGGACACGAAGCCGCCGACCAGGTTGACCACACCGAACAGCGGGGCATCGGGATCGGCGGCGAGGTCGACGGCTGCTTCGAGCTGCGCCTCGTCGGACAGGTCGGCCTCGATGAGGTGCAGGTTCGGGTGTTCGGGGACGCGGTCGAGCTCCTCCTTGACGAGCCACGGCACGACGACCCGCCAGCCCGCCGCCAGCAGATGCGCGGTCACGGCGGAGCCCAGGCCGCCGGTGCCACCGGTGATGAGTGTGGTGCGTGTCATAGTCGGCAGATTAGGGCATGGCAAGTCACAGTCGCGCGGCGGGTTCCGGCAGGTGGGCAGTGCAGTGCCCCAGCTGTGCGTGTAGATGCCCACAACGGGCGCACCTGTGACGTACGTTCGAGGTCATGAAGGATATCGAGGCCGAACGCATCACTGTCGGCGGATTGTCGGCGTTCTTCGCGCGCCCGCTCGGACGCAGCCGCGGCGGGATGCTGCTTCTCCCCATGATCACCGGCATCGGCGCGCAGGTCCGCGAATACGCCGAGGACATCGCCGGAGCAGGACTGACCGCGCTCGTGTGGGACCCGTTCCACGGGGTCAGCGACGACGACGCCCCGCGCGAACGCCTCGTCGAACTGATGAACGGCCTCGACGACGAGGCATGCGTCGCCGAGATGCGCACGTTGCTCGACCACATGTTCGGCGAACTGGAACTCGAGTCGGTCGGTGTGATCGGCTGGTGCCTCGGTGGACGCCTCGCCCTGATCCTCGGCAGCCGCGACGACCGGCTGGCGAACGTCGTCGCCTACCACCCGTCGATCCACGACGAGAGGCCCCCGAACCAGACCGTCGATGCCGTCGACAGCGCCGGGCGGATCGCCGCGCCGGTGATGGTGCTGCACGCGGGCGCCGACACCATCATGTCGCCGGACACGTTCGCCCGGTTGCAGACGACCTTGCAGAACCGGGAGTCGGGCGCGACCGTAATGCACGTTTATCCGGGTGCCGAGCACGGTTTCAGCGTGCGCGCCCGGCACACGAACCCGGTCAACGCCGCAGCGTATGCGGTGTCCTGGCCGCAGGTTCTCGAGTTCGCGGCCGCGACGACGACGGGCGACGACCGGGGCAGGTTGCGTCCGTCCGGCTGAGGACGACGATGGAGAGTGCGCACGGCAGGTTCGGTCACACAAGGAAGTGAGACTCGCCTATGAGTTCGGACGTACAGAGTTCAGCAGGACGCAGCGTGGTGGGGGAACCCGACCGTAGCGATGAGGTGACCGTCCTCGAACAGGTGGTCATCCGCATCGCCGGCGACTCCGGCGACGGCATGCAGCTCGCCGGGGACCGGTTCACCGCCGAAGCCGCCGCGTTCGGCAACGACCTGGCCACCCAACCGAACTTCCCTGCGGAGATCCGCGCTCCGCAGGGCACGCTGCCCGGTGTCTCGAGCTTCCAGATCCAGATCGCCGAGTACGACATCCTCACCGCCGGCGACCGCCCCGACGTGCTCGTCGCGATGAACCCGGCCGCGCTGAAATCGAACATTGCGGACCTGCCGGCCGGCGGAATCCTCATCGTCGACATCGACGAGTTCACCAAGCGCAACCTCGCGAAGGTCGGCTACGACTCCGACCCGCTCGCGACCCCGGAATTCGAGCAGTACCAGGTGCACGCGATCCCGATGACGTCGTTGACCGTCGGTGCCGTGGAACCGGCCGGGCTCGGACGGAAGGACTCGCAGCGGTCGAAGAACATGTTCGCGCTCGGCGTGCTGTCGTGGATGTACGGACGGCCGATCGCCCCGGTCGAGGAATTCCTCGACCGGAAGTTCGCGGCCCGGCCCGACGTCGCGCAGGCGAACATCCTGGCATTGCGCGCCGGCTGGAACTACGGGGAAACCACCGAATCGTTCGCCTCGCGATTCGAGATCGCAGCGGCGGCCCTGCCGTCCGGGACCTATCGGCAGATCACCGGCAACACCGCGCTCGCGTACGGGCTGGTCGCGGCCGGGCGGACGGCCGGGATGGACGTGTTCCTCGGCACCTACCCGATCACCCCGGCGTCGGACATCCTGCACGAACTGAGCAAACTCAAGCACTTCGGCGTGGTCACCTTCCAGGCGGAGGACGAGATCGCCGGGATCGGCGCCGCGCTCGGCGCGTCCTACGGCGGTGCGCTCGGCGTCACCAGCACGTCCGGTCCCGGTGTCGCCCTGAAATCCGAGGCGATCGGACTGGCGGTGATGACGGAACTGCCGCTGATCGTCGTCGACGTCCAGCGTGGTGGCCCGTCGACGGGCCTGCCCACCAAGACCGAACAGGCCGACCTGCTGCAGGCCATGTTCGGCCGCAACGGCGAATCCCCGGTCGCGATCGTCGCGCCGCAGTCCCCGGCCGACTGTTTCGACGCGGCGCTCGAGGCCGCGCGGATCGCCGTCACCTACCGCACCCCGGTGATGTTGCTGTCCGACGGCGCGATCGCCAACGGTTCCGAACCGTGGCGGATCCCCGACGTCGCGACGCTGCCCGCCATCGAACCGGACCTCGCGCGTGCGAACGGCGAGGGCGCCCACCTGCCGTATGCGCGGGACCCGGACACGCTGGCCCGGGACTGGGCGATCCCGGGGACGGCCGGTCTCGAACACCGCATCGGCGGACTCGAGAAGGCCAACGGCACCGGCGACATCTCGTACCACCACACCAACCACGAACTCATGACGCGGGTGCGCGCGGCCCGGATCGCCGGGATCACCGTGCCCGACCTCGACGTGGACGACCCGACCGGTGACGCGACCGTCCTCGTCCTCGGCTGGGGTTCGTCGTTCGGCCCGATCGGTGAGGCGGTGCGCCGGATGCGACGCGGTGGGCACGCGATCGCGCGGGCGCACCTGCGGCATCTGAATCCGATGCCCGCGAATCTCGGTGAGGTTCTCGGCCGGTACCGCCGGGTGCTGGTGCCCGAGATGAACCTCGGCCAGTTGTCGCTGCTGCTGCGCGCCCGGTTCGACGCGGACATCCAGCCCGTGACGAAGGTGTCCGGCATGGCCTTCCGGGCCGACGAACTGCACGACGCGCTGCTCGCGGAGGTCGCCGGCACCCTCGCCGCCACGGAGGACGCGAAGACCCGGGCCGCGGTCGCGGCCGTCGTGAAGAAGGGGGAGCGGGCATGACCGGTGGGATGCGAGTCGGCGCCGACCTCGGGTTGACGGCGCACGCGCACGTGCCGCACACCGACGAACCGCAGAAGGCGAAGGACTACACGTCTTCGCAGGAAGTGCGTTGGTGCCCCGGGTGCGGTGACTACGTCATCCTCGCGACAGTCCGGTCGGTGCTGCCGCAACTGGGCATCAAGCGGGAGAACGTCGTGTTCGTCTCGGGTATCGGCTGCTCCTCCCGCTTCCCGTACTACCTCGACACGTACGGTGTGCACTCGATCCACGGCCGCGCCCCGACCCTGGCGACCGGCCTGGCGGTGAGCCGGCCGGACCTGTCGGTGTGGGTCGTCACCGGCGACGGCGACAGCCTCTCGATCGGCGGCAACCATCTCATCCACGCCCTCCGCCGCAATGTGAACATGCGAATTCTCATGTTCGACAACAGGATCTACGGTCTGACCAAGGGGCAGTACTCGCCGACCTCCGAGACGGGAAAGGTCACCAAGTCGACGCCGATGGGATCGCTCGACGCGCCGTTCAACCCGCTGTCGCTGGCGGTCGGCGCGGAGGGCACGTTCGTCGCGCGCGCCCTCGATTCCGACCGGGCGGGTCTGACCGAGGTGCTGCTGGCCGCGGCGCGGCACCGCGGCACCGCGTTCGTCCAGATCCTCCAGGACTGCCCCATCTTCAACGACGGTTCGTTCGACGCCCTGCGCAAGGACGGCGCGGAGCATCGGCTCGTCCCCGTCGTGCACGGCAAGCCCATCGTCTTCGGTGTCGACGACCAATGGTGCGTGGTACGAAGCGGATTCGGGCTGCGGGTGGTGCCGACCGCGGAGACCGCACCCGAGGACATCGTCGTCCACGACGCGCACACCGACGACCCCGAGTACGCCTACGCGCTGACGCGACTGTCGACGCACGATCTGACCTACACCGTCACCGGGGTTCTCCGCGCGGTCGCGCGGGACACGTACGACGACGGGGTGCGCGCCCAGATCGCACAGGCGCGGCAGGAGAAGCCTGCGGATCTACAGGCGCTGCTCAACGGTTCCAATACCTGGAGCGTGTGAGCGGTGTGCCTTTGTGGCGGCTGGGGGCGCCACAAAGGCACACCGGCGCGTCAGCGCACTTCGCCGCGGATCACGGTGGCGCGCACGCGGTCCGCCTGCGGTGACGCCAACACCTCGGCGAGGGAGCGATCGAGCAGCACCAGGTCGGCTTCGGCGCCTACGCGGATCGTGCGGGCGGGGCCGCCGGGGTCGTCGAGCGGTGCCAGGTACCGGTCGAGTGCCTCGCTCGAATCGATACGTTCTGCGGGCCCGACGATCTCGCCGGTGGGACAGCGCCGGTCGACGGCGGCGGCGATCACCTCCCACGGGTCGAGCGGGCCGTACGGGGCGTCGCTGGACAACGCCGTGGGGACGTGCCCGTCGATGAGGCTCCGGCACCGATACAGGTCCGGTAGGTCGCGCGGTTCGACGTCGTGCAGATAGTCGTCGCCGCGGTGCGCCAGGAAACCCGGCTGGGTGACGACGGTCAGGCCCCGCCGGCGGAGCTGCTCGATCGTCTCGGCCGGGATCAACGCACCGTGCTCGATGCGGTCGCCGGGGCGGGTGCCGGCCTCGTCGAGGGCGACGAGCAGGATGAGCAGTGCCTCGCGGGTGACGCAGTGCGCGGCGATCGCCCGTCCGGCCTCGTGCACGCGGCGGATCGTCGCGACCAGGTCGTCGAGTTCGGGTAGCCCCGAGTCCGCGAGCACGATCTTGTAGGGACCGGAGCTCAGGGAGTATGTGCACCAGGATGATTCGTGGTGGAGCGGTACTCCGAGCAGGCGCATCCGCTGGGGCACGATCCCGCGGAGGTGGGCGTCGACCAATGCGTCCAGCGAACTCTCCGACAGATCCGGGGTGGCGTCGGTGATCCCCGTGATCCCGAATCTCGTCAGGTCGGCGCCGACGGCGTCCAAGGCTGGCGGCGCGGTCGCGGGCAGTCGGTCGCGCAGCCAGTCATCCGCGCGCCACACCCGGCCGGTGGGCCGCCCCCGTTCGTCGCGTTCCACCCCCGGATGATCCGCATTGTCGAGCCGGACCCGCGCGGCGGCGGCCGTGTTCAGCACCCACATCGCGCCGCTGCGGTGCTGGATCCGCACCGGCCGGGTGGCGTGGATCCGGTCCAAGCCCGCCGAGTCCAGCAGTCCCGCCACCGACTCGATGTAGCCGACGCCGCGGATCCAGTCGTCGCCCGGCGCGGCGGCGAGAGCATCGGTGAGGTCGCCGGCCGAGCGCACGTGCGGCGGACCGCACCGCACCGACATTCGTTGTGCGGCAGCGGCGTGCAGGTGCAGGTGGTGGTCGTGCAGGCCGGGAATCAGGGCCCCGCCGCGACCGTCGAGCACCTCGGCAGTACCCGGCACGTCGAGCCCGGGACCGACCGCGACGATCACCCCGGCCCGGATCAGCACGTCGACACCGGGCCGTCCCGCGACCTCGACATCGCGAACCAGCAGCGTGTTCATCGCCGGATCTTCAACTCGGACAGCACCTTGTCGGTGTCGCGCCCCGATTCCGGCGCGAGACCCGACGGTGTGCGCGGTGCCGGTTCGGCGACCGCGACGGCGCCGTTCGTGGTGTCCACCCACCACCGATCTCCGGACCGATATGTCTGCGGTACAACGGATTCGGAGTCGGTGAGCGTGGCGGCGACGACCGCGGACATCGCAACGTCCCACAGGTGCCCGCGATCCCCGTTCGGTGCCGACATCGCGAGCGCCGCCGCGGTCAGTCCGGTCAGGGGATCGGCGATCGCGTCGCCGACGAACACCGGTGTGCCACGGTCGTATCCGACCAGGCCTGCGGACGCGGCGACGTCGTCACCGAAACCGACGCGGTTGCTGCCGCGGCCGTGTGCGGTGATCGACATCCAGGTTCCCCCGTCGGCGACGAATGCGTCCGCGTCGAGGCCGAATCCGGCGAGCGCGCGCGGCCGGGACGCTTCGATCACGATGTCCGCCGCCGCGACCAGGCTGTGCAGCGCGTCGCGTTCGGCGGGCACGTTCGGATCGAGCACCACCGACTCGTGGCCGGCGTGCAGCAACCGGTAGAAGTCGGGATTGCCGCGCCGCGCACCGTCGGGCCGCCACGGTGTCTCCACCTTCACCACGCGGGCGCCGGCCAGCCCCAGCAGATGAGCGCACAGCGGCCCGGCCCACAGCGCACTGAAGTCGACGACGAGCAGACCCTCGACCGATCGCGGCGCGGCCGGCACCGGCGGAACCGCGATCGGCGCGGCGACGGGCCCGGCGGCGACGCCCAGCAGTTCGGCGCGTTCGGCCAGTTCGGCGCCGGTGTGCTCGCGCAACCACCGGCCGACGACCGGCCACGGATCGTCGTCGATCTCGGCGCACACCAGCGCGCCGAGGAGTATCGGATCGTCGGGGCGGGCGCACGAGACAGCCGCCCACCCGTCGGCGGTCGGCAGCAGCCGGCACGATCCGCCCGCAGACACCGCCCCGGACCTGCGGTGACCGGTGAACGCGGCGCGCTCGGAGAGCAATCGGGCGCCGTCGAGCCGGACCGCCCCGGAGGACGCGGCCGCGACGAAGTCGGACAGTTCCCGTGCCCGGGTCGCGGCACGCCCGGGTGGGATCAGCGGGGGACCGTCGAGAAAACCGGTCAGGGCGGCGATTCCGCTCTCGGCCCAGTCCTCGACGGGATCAAGGCTCGGACCGGTCGACACGTGGCCGATGTTACATTGCCCCGGGATGGGGCCGATGGGACCGCCTTCGGGCGGTGACGACCTCGAGGCGGAACGAATGGTGAACGGATGAACGTCGACGCGTCACTGGGCAAGACCGAGGTGCGCACGATCGGGGTGGCGGATCTCGCCGCCGGCGCGGCCCACACACCTCTGCTCACCGGCGGCGGGGTGCTCGACGCACCCGTGCTGGTCGTCGATCTGGACGGTGCGCCCGACGACCTGCTTCCCGTCGCCGCCGACCGTGCCCGCGACTGCGACCGCCTGCTCGTCGGCCGGTTCGGGGGAGGCGACATCGAGGACGCTCCGGAACTGGGCCTGCTGCTCGATGCCCTCGACCTCACCTACGTCGCGGGTCCCGACCCGCGCGAGCGGACGGTGGTGGGGTCCGGCGACCTCGACGACGCGATCGCCGGGTTCGTCGCGGCCGTCACCTGGAACCCCTATGCCGCGCTGACGGCCGGTCAGGTGTTGCGTGCCGCCGAGACGCTTCCGGTGCCCGCCGCGATCGACGTCGAGTCGCTCGGCTATTCGACACTGCAGGGCGGCCCCGAGTTCCACCGGTGGCTCGACGAGCGCGGCCCGCGTCCGCTGCCGCCACCGGCCCCGCAGGAACCGGTGCTGATCGCCCGCGACGACGACACGCTGCACATCACCCTGAACCGTCCCGAACGCCGCAATGCCTACGGCACGCAGTTGCGGGATGCTCTCGTCGAGGCGCTGGGCGTCGCGTTGCTCGACGACAGCATCGGCCGGGTCGTCCTCGACGGTGCCGGACCGTCGTTCTGCGCGGGTGGTGACCTCGACGAATTCGGCCGCACCCCGGACACCGCCGTCGCGCACCTGATCCGCACCCGCGGCGGTGCCGGTCGCCTGGTCGCGCGCCTGCGGGACCTCACCGAGGTACGGGTGCACGGTCACTGCGTCGGCGCGGGCATCGAGATTCCGGCGTTCGCCGGTCACATCGTCGCCGCGCCCGACACGGTGTTCCGGTTGCCCGAGGTCTCGATGGGTCTGATCCCGGGGGCGGGCGGGACCGTGAGCGTGCCGCGGCGGATCGGTCGCTGGCGCGCCCTGCACCTGTTCGTCACCGCCGTCGCGCTCGGTGCCGAGCGGGCGTTGTCGTGGGGATTGATCGACGAGATCGCGGGCGGATAGTAAACGAAACCGGCGTCGTGTGCGAAGCTCACGTGAGAATCGCGCACAACGCCGGTTTCGATTGAACGGAAACAGCACTCAGGCCATCAGGGCGGTGAACTTCCAGTCCAGCACCGGCGTCGGGTCCGCTTCGCCGCTGTTCCCATTCGCGGCACCGCCGCGGTGCGCGAACACCAGCGAGCGCAGCTTCAGTACACCGCCGCCGTCGGGCAGGGGAGTCGCGGACTCGACGTGCAGGTCGCTGGTGAGCGTGTCGCCCTCGTGCACGGGACCGGTGTGGTCGCAGGACTGCCAGCCGAGCACCGTCACGAGATTCGGCAGCGCGCGGGTGGCCTGCGAGAGCGCGAGACCGATCGTGTGCCCGCCGTACACGAGGCGGCCGGCGGCGCCGACTCGCTCGTCGTGATGGGTCGCGGCGATGTTGAGCGTCAGCCGCGCGAGTTCCGGTGCGCTGGAAACCACGTCGCCGCTCGACCGCAGGACCGCGCCGGCGAGCGACGGGTCGAAATGCGTTCCGGGAACGCGATCGCGGTACTCGGCGAGGTTCCAGTCGGCCGGTGCGGCCCACTCGGGTTCGTCCTGCGGGCCGATCGACGACAGGTCGTCGGTGCGGGTCGCGGTCGCCGGGTCGGTCGCCGGGTTCAGCGGCAGCATCGCGCAGCGGTAGAAGTCGAGCACGGTGCGGCCCTGCTGGTCGACGGTGTTCATCCGCAGTGCCGCCAATCCGGTCGCGGCGCGTCCCGGCTTGACCGAATTGCTCTTGAGTCCGACGACCTCGGTCGTCGTGTACAGGGTGTCGCCGATGCGCGGGAACCGGTGGAAGCGCAGGCCCCGGTAGAACAGGTTGGCCTTGACGTGGTGGGTGGCGAGCGTGGACTGGCCGATCGCGAGATCGGTGACCAGGCCGGCGTGCGCGATCGGGCCCGCGGCGACCGCGGTCGACAGGTGTGTGTCGAGCGCCAGGCGCAGGCGGTCGCCGAGGATCGCCTGGTGGGTCGCGGCGAGGCCGTCGGTGATGGTGACGGCGGGGGCGGTGTCGAACACCTGGCCGACCGTCAGGTCGTCGAAGTAGGGTCCGCCGACGTGGGTGGCTTCGGTTGCGGGAGTGGTCATCTCAGGCTCCGATCTTCGTCAGGGTGCGGCGGGCGGCGACGGCGACGGCTTCGTCGAGCATCTGTCCGTCGAGCTGGGCGGCTCCGGCTCCGCGCGCCTCGGCCTCCTCCAGTGCGGCCAGGACCTTGCGGGCCGCCTCGACCTGGTCGTCGGTGGGGGTGAATGCTGCTGCAGCGGAATCGATCTGGGCCGGATGGATGACCCACTTGCCGTCGAAACCGAGATCGGCGACCCAGCGTGCCGAGTGACGGAAGGCGTCGTCGTCGGCGATGCCGAGGAACGGTCCGTCGACGGCCTGCACACCCGCGGCGCGGGCGGCGTGCAGCACCCGATCCTGCACGTAGATCCAGTGCTCGGGGGCGGCGGTGCGGGAACGGCCCAGGGCGGCACCGAGATCGGCGTATCCGATGATGACACCCGCCACGCGCGCACCACAGACGATCTCGTCGATGCGCTGCACACCCGCGGGTGTCTCGATGAGCGCCTGGACGACGGCGTTCGACGAGCCGAGGATGCGATCGGCCTCGGCGAGGTCCGCCGCGCTCTCCACCTTGGGGATCACGATCGAGGCGAGGGCATCGCCGAGTTCGGCGCACGCCCGCAGGTCGTCCTCGAACCAGGGGGTGCCGCGTCCGTTGATGCGCACCGACACCGTGCGCCGGCTGCCGTGCTCGCGGACCAGGGGGGCGACGAGGTCGCGGGCGGCGTCCTTCTGCGCGGGGGTGACGGCGTCCTCGAGGTCGAGGACGACTTCGTCGGCGGCGGAGGCGAGAGCCTTGGACGCCTTGCGTTCGTCGGAACCGGGTGCGACGAGCACCGCTCGCCTGCGGACGTGTTGCTCGGGAGTCACGGAGAACCTCATGGAGAGTCGGAGCGGCAGGAACGGCGCTAAATGTACGGCCATTGTGTGGGGTTGCGCCACCCCATAGGTAGGCGCAGCGGGTCCTATCACCGAAAACTCTCGAAACAAAGTGGATGCTCGTCGAAACCTCCATTGACAATGGCATGCCGTACTACACAAAATGGCCGTACAAAGTTTCGGGTCCGCGTGGCCCGCTCCGAAACCGAAGGGTCACCTGCGTGAGCTACAACCTGAACGACGAAGAGGCCTTCCTGGTCAAGACCGTCCGCGACTTCATCGACCGCGAGGTCAAGCCGACGGTGCAGGAGGTCGAGCACGCCAACGAGTACCCCGAGAAGTGGATCGAGCAGATGAAGCAGATCGGGATCTACGGTCTGGCGGTCCCGGAGGAATACGGCGGCTCGCCGGTGTCGATGCCCTGCTACGTGCAGGTCACCGAGGAACTCGCCCGCGGCTGGATGTCCCTGTCGGGTGCCATGGGCGGCCACACGGTCGTCGCCAAGCTGCTGACCCTGTTCGGCACCGAGGAGCAGAAGCGCAAGTACCTGCCGAAGCTGGCCACCGGTGAGATCCGGGCGACGATGGCGCTGACCGAGCCCGGCGGCGGCTCCGACCTGCAGGCCATGACCACCACCGCCAAGCGCGACGGCGACGACCTGGTCATCAACGGCGCGAAGACGTGGATCACCAACGCCCGCCGCTCCGGCCTGATCGCGCTGCTGTGCAAGACCGACCCGGCGGCCACGCCGCGCCACAAGGGCATCTCCGTGGTGCTCGTCGAGCACGGACCGGGCCTGACCGTCTCGCGTGACCTGCCGAAGCTCGGTTACAAGGGTGTCGAGAGCTGCGAGCTGAGCTTCGACAACTACCGGATCTCCGCCGACGCCATCCTCGGTGGCGAGCCCGGCAAGGGCTTCGCCCACATGATGAAGGGCCTCGAGACCGGTCGCCTGCAGGTCGCGTCGCGCGCCCTCGGTGTCGCCACCGCGGCGCTCGAGGATTCGCTGGCGTACGCGCAGCAGCGCGAGAGCTTCGGCCAGCCCATCTGGAAGCACCAGTCCATCGGCAACTACCTCGCCGAGATGGCCACCAAGCTGACCGCCGCGCGGCAGCTGGCCCGCTACGCCGCCGAGCGGTACGACAGCGGCGAGCGGTGCGACATGGAAGCGGGCATGGCGAAGCTGTACTGCTCGGAGGTCGCCATGGAGATCGCCCTGAACGCGGTCCGCATCCACGGCGGCTACGGCTACTCCACCGAGTACGACGTCGAACGCTACTTCCGCGACGCGCCGCTGATGATCGTCGGTGAAGGCACCAACGAGATCCAGCGCAACGTCATCGCGAGCCAGCTCGTGGCCCGCGGCGGAATCTGACACGATCCCGGATCGGTAGGATCCCCGCGTCATGAGCGGTAGGGAACGAGAATCGGAGCCGGCGTACGCGCAGCTGTCACGGCAGTTGCGCGAGGCCGTCGAATCCGGTCGGTACCGGGACGGGGTCCGGCTGCCCACAGAGGCCGAACTCGCGCAGCAGCACGGCGTGAGCCGGCAGACGGTGCGCCGGGCCTTCCAGGACCTCGTGGCCGACGGCGTCGTGTACCGGGTTCCCGGACGCGGCACGTTCGCCAACGAACCCGGGCGCCGGTACGGGCGTCCGCACGGTTCGATCGAGGACCTGCTCGCGCTGTCCGCGGACACGACGATGGAGATCGTCACCCCGCTGCACCGCAAGGTCGACATCGAGGCGGCCAGCCGGTTGCGCCTCGACACGGACCTGCTCCATTCGGTGACGTTCCGCCGTCTGCACGACGGCGTGCCGTTCGTCCACACCACCATCTGGCTGCCGGGTCCGATCGCCGCGTACGTGCAGGACGCGCCGGAACTGGCGGCGGGTGCGTCGAGCAAGGTCACACTCATCGGTCTGCTCGAGCCGCACCTGCCGCATCCGATCGTCCGGGCCGCACAGTCGATCACCGTGGCCCCGGCGACCGCCGAGGTCGCTTCGGAGCTGGGCTGCGAGGTGGGCCATCCGATGTTGCGGGTGGATCGCCTCTACTCCGACACGGAGGGCACGCCGACCGAACTGTCGGTCAGCTACTTTCTGCCCGAGCACTACACCTATCGAGTCACCCTCACACGAGCCGAGCACTGACGACCGCCGGCCCCGACCACACAGGAGTCCAGAACATGCGCGTATTCCAGGGCATCGCCGAGATCGAAGCCGCTGTCGGCGAGCACCTCGGCTACAGTGATTGGCTCGAGATCACGCAGGAGCGCGTGAACACGTTCGCCGACGCCACCGGCGACCACCAGTGGATCCACGTCGATCCCGAGCGTGCCGCGTCCGGCCCGTACGGGACGACGATCGCCCACGGCTACCTCACGCTGTCGCTTCTGCCGGTCCTCGGCTCGCAGATCTTCACCGTCGAAGGCCTGAAGATGCGTGTCAACTACGGGTCCAACAAGGTGCGCTTCCCCGCGCCGGTGCCGGTGGGCTCGAAGGTCCGCGCCGGTGCCACGGTCAAGTCCGTCGACCGCACCCCCAAGGGCGCGAACCTGGTCCTGTCCTACACCGTCGAGGTCGAGGGTGGCGACAAGCCGGCGCTGATCGCCGAGACGGTCGCCGTTCTCGTCGAGTGAGCCCGATCAGACGGTGCAGCCGCGGGCGCTGACCGGCCAGCGGTCGACGACCTCGCGGCCGCGGGTGACGATGAGCTCGTCCGCCAGGCTCACGGCGTTGCACACGTGATTCGGGATCACCCGTAGCCGCGCCCCGAGATCGGGGCGCGGCACATCGGGGCCGGCCGGCCACGCGACCGTCGCATGGTGTTCCGACAGGGCGGTGATCCGTGCGTCCGGAACCCCGAGGATCAGGCCGTACCCGGTGGCCCACGGCGCCCGATCTGCGCCGAGCGACTTGCTCCCCGCGTCGAGCACGACGACACCGTCACGTGCGGAGACGACGGTTGCGAGGACGGTGAGCGCCACCTCTTCCTCGGTGACCGTGCCGAGCTCGAGCTGCTGGGCGTCGCCGAAGACGTACACGCCGGGCCGTAGCTCGGTCGCGGCCGTGTCCAGGTAGGCGGTGGGAGTCGAGCCCCCGCTGACGATTCCCGGTTCGATCCCGGCGCCGCGCAGCGAGTCCGCGGCTGTTCGCAGGGCTGCGGATTCCTCGGCCGCTGCGGCGCCGGGCCGGCCCGGTCCGTACGAGTGACCGGGAAAGGTGAAGACCCCCGCGACGGTCAGTCCCGCCGCGGTTGCCGCAGCCGCCACCGCACCGGCGTGCCCGGGTGCCACGCCGGTGCGGTGGTGGCCGCTGTCGACCTCCACGAGAACCTCGATCGCGGTGCCCGCGTGCGTCGCGAGCGCCCGCGCCCCCTCCACCGAATCGACTCCGACCGTGACACGCGTACGCTCCGCGAGCGCCGCGAGCCGCGCGCCGCGGGCGGCATCGACCCACAGCGGATACGCAACGAACAGGTCGCCGAAGCCGTGATCGGCGAACACCTCCGCCTCGGACACCGTCGCGACCGTCAATCCGGCCGCGCCGGCGGCGATCTGGAGTCGCGCGATGTCGGGGCTCTTGTGGGTCTTCGCATGCGGGCGCAGCGTCACGCCCCGGGTCCGTGCGGATTCGGCCATCCGTTCGATGTTGCGGTCGAGTACGTCGCGGTCGACGAGGAGCGCCGGGGTGGCGGTGACGGCATCGAACAAGGTCATGCGCGCACCGTACACTCGGCCCGTGGAAAGCCGGCCCGTGTTCGATCCCGATGACGTCCGACGTGCGGAAGCGGCACTGCGGACCCCGGACATCGAGCGGTGGGCGCAACGGTTCGAACTGCTCTCCGACGTCAATCGTCTGCGGATGCTGCTGTGCCTGCACCACGCGCCCGGTATCCGCGTCACCGATCTCGCGACTGCGCTCGGTATGACCGGCACCGCCGTTTCGCACGCGCTGAGGTTGCTGCGCGACCGCGGATGGGTCTCGGCGACACGGGACGGCCGGGCCGTGCGGTATCGGCTCGTCGACGACACGGTGCACGAGATGCTGCATTCGATCGGTGCGACGCACCAGCACGCCGCGCACTCCCACGAGAACGACTGATTCCGCCATCGGGGTCGGCGAGCGCGGCTTATCGTGGATACGAGCCTGTGAAGCAGGCGGAGCGAGGTCGTATGCACGAACTGTCGATCGCGCAGGATGTGGTCGAGACGGTGTGCGAACGCGCCGGCGGGCGGCGCGTCCGTAGCGTGCGCATGGTCGTCGGGGCTTTGTGTGCGGTGGTTCCGGACTCGATGTACTTCTGCTTCGAATTGGCGGCGACCGGCACCGCCGCGGAGGGCGCGCGGCTGGATCTGGAGACGCCGGACGGCGTCGGACACTGCCGGGAGTGCGATGCGGATTTTGCATTGACGGACCCGATCCTGTTGTGTCCGTGCGGAAGTGCGGACGTCGAGGTCCGTTCGGGTCGGGAGTTGACGATCGTGTCGATGGAAGTGAGCTGATCGCATGTGCGCCACGTGTGGATGCGGTGACGATGCCGGCCCGCGTATCACGGTGCCCCACGAGCACGAGCACGAGCACGGACACGGTCACGGACACGGACACGGACACGGCGAGGACACCGCCGGGTCCGGCTCCACCGAAACCGTCACGCTCGAGCAACGGGTACTGGCGAAGAACGACGTTCTGGCCGAACGCAATCGGGGTTGGCTCGCCGGTCGTGGCGTCACCGCGTTCAACGTGATGAGTTCGCCCGGTGCCGGAAAGACCACGTTGCTCGAACGGACGATCAGGGACCTCTCCGGATCCGGTCCGATCGCGGTGATCGAAGGCGATCAGGAGACCCTGCTCGACGCGGAACGGATCCGCCGGACGGGTTGCTCTGCGGTGCAGGTCAATACCGGGGCGGGCTGCCACCTGGACGCGCAGATGATGCACGACGCGCTCACGGCACTCGACCCCGAGGCGGGGACCCTGCTGTTCGTCGAGAACGTCGGGAATCTGGTGTGCCCGGCCCTGTTCGACCTCGGAGAGCAGGGCCGGGTGGTCCTCATCTCCACCCCCGAAGGAACCGACAAACCGCTCAAATATCCGCACATCTTCGCCGTCGCAGACCTGGTTCTGGTCAACAAGATCGATCTGCTGCCCTACGTCGACTTCGACATCGAAACCTGTGTGCGGCATGCGAAATCGATCAACCCCGGAATCGAGGCGATCGCGGTGTCCGCGACGACGGGGGAGAACCTCGCCGCGTGGTACGACTGGATCGCCGATCATCGTCGGCCCGAACGTTATTCGAGATCGTAAACCGGACCTTCGTTGACAATCCGTCGCGATCGGGTCCCTAATAGGAGAAGCGCTGTGCAAGTGGGCCGACGGTCGACTCCGGCAGCGCAGGGGTGAACCGGCACTCCGGAAGGTGGCTCAGCATGCCTACACCACAAGCGCAGGCGGCCGAGGACACATTGATCCACGTCCTGTGGATCAATGCCGGTCTCAGCTGCGACGGCGATTCGGTTGCGCTCACCGCTGCGACGCAACCCACCATCGAGGAGATCGCGCTCGGAGCGCTGCCGGGTCTGCCGAAGGTCGCGGTGCACTGGCCGCTGATCGACTTCGAGTGCGGACCCGAGGGTGGCGCCGACGACTTCCTCGAATGGTTCCGCAAGGCCGACCGCGGCGAACTCGAACCGTTCGTGCTGGTCGTCGAGGGGTCGATTCCCAACGAGAAACTCCACGACGACGGCTACTGGTGCGGCTTCGGCAACAACGAGGAGACCGGGCAGCCGATCACCACCAGCGAGTGGCTCGACCGGCTGGCCCCCAAGGCCACGGCGATCGTCGCCGCCGGGACCTGCGCGACATACGGTGGCATCCACGCGATGGCGGGCAACCCCACCGGCGCGATGGGGGTCCCCGACTATCTGGGCTGGGACTGGAAGTCCAAGGCGGGCATCCCGATCGTCTGTGTGCCCGGATGCCCGATCCAGCCGGACAATCTGTCCGAGACGCTCACCTACCTGCTGTACATGGCGACGGATCAGGCGCCGATGATCCCGCTGGACGAGGCGCTGCGTCCCCAGTGGTTGTTCGGAAAGACCGTCCACGAGGGCTGCGACCGCGGCGGATACTACGAGCAGGGTGACTTCGCGACCGAATACGGCTCGCCCGAATGCATCGTCAAGCTGGGTTGCTGGGGGCCGGTCGTCAGATGCAATGTCCCCAAACGCGGTTGGATCAACGGTATCGGCGGCTGCCCCAACGTCGGCGGTATCTGCATCGGATGCACGATGCCGGGATTCCCGGACAAGTTCATGCCGTTCATGGACGAACCTCCCGGAGGTCTGGTGTCGAGCACCGCAATCGGCATGTACGGCTCCGTCATCCGGAACCTGCGCAAGATCACGAGACGAACCCTGGACCACGAGCCGTCGTGGCGCACACCCGGCACGAAGTTGACGACCGGAGCCACCCGCACCTGGTAGGTGTGCAGCCGACGTTCCGAGAGAGGCCAGCTCGATGACAGCCACCACTCCCGATTCCAGCTCCACGAACTCGCTCGTCGAGATGGCCTGGGATCCCATCACCCGAATCGTCGGTAGCCTGGGCATCTACACGAAGATCGACTTCGCGAACAACACTGTCGCCGAATGCCACAGCACCTCGTCGATCTTCCGCGGGTACTCCCTGTTCATGAAGGGCAAGGACCCGCGCGACGCGCACTTCATCACCAGCCGCATCTGCGGGATCTGCGGCGACAACCACGCCACCTGCTCGTGCTACGCGCAGAACATGGCGTACGGTGTGCAGCCACCGCACCTCGGGGAGTGGATCGTCAATCTCGGTGAAGCGGCCGAATACATGTTCGACCACAACATTTTCCAGGAGAACCTCGTCGGCGTCGACTACTGCGAGAAGATGGTCTCCGAGACGAACCCGTCCGTCCTCGCGCGGGCCGAGAAGACCCGCGCACCGCACGAGGACCAGCACGGCTACCGCACCATCGCCGACATCATGCGGTCCCTGAATCCGTTCAGCGGCGAGTTCTACCGGGAGGCACTGCACGTCAGCCGGTCCACCCGAGAGATGTTCTGTCTCATGGAAGGCCGTCACGTACATCCCTCGACGCTCTACCCCGGCGGCGTGGGCACCGTGGCCACGGTGCAGTTGATGACCGACTACATGAGCCGGCTCATGCGCTACGTCGAATTCATGAAGAAGGTCGTGCCGATGCACGACGACCTGTTCGACTTCTTCTACGAAGCGCTGCCGGGTTACGAGAAGGTCGGCCTGCGGCGCACCCTGCTGGGGTGCTGGGGCGCGTTCCAGGATCCGGAGGTCTGCAACTTCTCCTACCGGGACATGGAGAACTGGGGCCGGAAGATGTTCGTCACGCCGGGGGTGGTCGTCGACGGCAAACTCGTGACGACCTCGCTCGTCGACATCAACCTGGGTCTGCGGATCCTGCTCGGCTCGTCGTACTACGAGGACTGGACCGACCAGGAGATGTTCGTCAAGACGGACCCGCTGGGCAATCCGGTCGACCGCCGCCACCCGTGGAACCAGCACACCAATCCGCACCCGCAGAAGCGCGACCTCGAGGACAAGTACAGCTGGGTGATGTCGCCGCGCTGGTTCGACGGCACCGATCACCTGGCCCTCGACACCGGCGGCGGACCGCTGGCCCGGCTGTGGTCGACCGCGCTGGCCGGTCTCGTGAACATCGGCTACGTCGAGTCGACCGGGTCGAGTGTCAAGATCAACCTGCCGAAGACCGCGTTGAAGCCGCCGGTGACGCTCGAGTGGAAGATTCCGAAGCACGGCAGCAACACCCTCGAACGCAACCGCGCCCGCACCTATTTCCAGGCCTACGCGGCGGCGTGCGCGCTCCACTTCGCGGAGAAGGCGCTCGAGGAGATCCGTGCCGGCCGCACCAAGACGTGGGAGACGTTCGAGGTGCCGGACGAGGGCATCGGCTGCGGATTCACCGAGGCGGTGCGCGGCGTGCTCTCCCATCACCTGGTGATCCGGGACGGCAAGATCGCCAACTACCACCCGTATCCGCCGACGCCGTGGAATGCCAGCCCCCGCGACAGCTACGGGACACCCGGGCCCTACGAGGACGCGGTGCAGGGTCAGCCGATCTTCGAGGAGAACGACCGCGAGCATTTCAAGGGCATCGACATCATGCGCACCGTGCGCAGTTTCGATCCGTGCCTACCGTGCGGCGTGCACATGTACCTGGGCGATGGGAAGACGCTCGAGAAGGTGCATTCGCCGACCCAGTCGGTCACCGGAGAGTGACGGATGGAGCGGTGGCGAGAATCCGGTGACCGTATCGAAGCGCTGCTCGATGCCTGTTCCGTAGCCGGGCCGGCAGCCCGCGACCGCGCGGAGGACCTCGTCCGCGAGGTACTGGATCTGTACGGGGCCGGCCTGACCCGGATCCTCGACGCGATCGCCGTGTATCCCGGAGCCGTGGACGCGGTCGCACGCGACGACCTGGTCGCGAGCCTGCTGCTCGTCCACGGCCTCCACCCGCACGACGTGACGACGCGGGTGCGCACCGCGCTCGACTCGGTCCGCCCGTACCTGGAGTCGCACGGCGGCGACGTCGACCTGCTCGACATCCACGGATCGGTGGTGCGCCTGCGGCTGCTCGGCAACTGCCGGGGATGCCCGTCGTCGGCGGCCACGCTCGAACTGACAGTGCGCGACGCCGTGCGGGCGGCGGCGCCGGAGATCACCGAGCTCGACGTGGAAACCGAACCCGACGATCACGGCCTCATCCGTCCGGAAACCCTGTTCGCGCACGTCCATTCCGATGTGAGCGGGAAATGGTGTGCAGTAACGGAGTTCGAGGAGCTCGCGGAAGGGGAGGTCGGCGGATTCACGATTGCCGGTCTGCCGGTGCTGGCATGCCGCCTCGACGGTCGGTATCTCGCCTACCGCGACCGTTGCCCCGTGTGCGGCGGATCGTTTGCCGGTGCGGTGCTGCACCGACGAGCGGGAGGTGACGCGGGGGCGGTACTGCGCTGCCCGGGATGCCGAGCACACTTCGACGTCCGCAGGGCCGGAGCCCGGGTGGACGACGGTGCCGCCGAACATCTCGAGCCCCTGCCGGTGCTGGTTCGCGACGGAATCCTGTCGCTCGCCGTGCCCGATGCGCGTCCTACCGAGGTGGCGTGATGGCCACCGTCTCCGAGGTTCTCGGCCGCATCGCCGCCGCGACACCGGTTCCCGCGGCGGAGCGGTGCCAGATGTGTGCGATCGGACTCGACGAGGCGCACCGGCACGTCGTCGATCTCGAATCCCGGCGTCTGATGTGCGTATGCCGGCCCTGCTACCTCCTTTTCACCGATCAGGGCGCGGACCTTCGGTTCCGCTCCGTTCCCGACCGGTACCTGTCGTTCCCGGACTTCACGCTCGCGCCGGGCCGGTGGGAGGACCTGGAGATCCCGGTGGGGCTGGCGTTCTTCTTCCACAATTCGACGCTCGGCCGCACCGTCGCGTTCTATCCGGGACCTGCCGGTGCCACGGAATCGGAGCTGCCGCTGGGCATGTGGGACGCGGTCCTCGCCGATAACCCGGCGCTGACCGCACCGCTGCCCGACGTGGAGGCGCTGATCGTACGGGTACCGGACCGCGGTGAACCCACGTGCCACCTCGTGCCGATCGACGCGTGTTACGAACTGGTGGGCAGGCTGCGGCGGGTGTGGCGGGGCTTCGACGGCGGACAGGATGCGCATGCCGCACTCGACGGATTCTTCGACACACTCGCCCGGCGGAGCCGACCGGTCGACGCGGGGGCACCGTCGTGACCGCGCTCGAGTTCGGCATCGTCGACATCGCGCCCGAACCGTACGCGGCCGCGCCGACCCTGCTGGCGAAACTCGGGATACGGGAAGACACGGGCGCGACCGTGCACGCACTGGCACTGCGGTGCCAGCTCCGCATCGAACCGCGCCGCCGGAACTACGGCCCCGACGAGGAAGCCGCGCTGACGGACCTGTTCGGCACGCGCGACCGATGGGGCACGACCCTTGCGCCCTTCCCGTGGCTGCACGCGTCGACGGTGGTGCCGGGATTCGAGGGCGCGTGCGAGACCACGCTGCCACTGGCCTGCACGTACGACTTCGAGGTCGCGGCCTCGCGCTACCTGCACGCGCTCTGCGACGGTGCGGTGCCGTTGCTGGCCCTGTTCAGCGGTACCGTCTTCATCCGCGGCACCACGGGATTCGCGGTCGAGCAGGTGCCGTGGGACCGCGAGGCCCGATACGACCTTCCGGTACAGGTATGGCGTGACCTGATGCGGGCGCACTTCCCCGACAGCGGATACGCGCGCCTGACCCACGCGACGCTGGCCGCACTGGCACGGTTCAAGGCCGAACGGGGACTGACCGATCTGGACGCCACGATCACCGCACTGCTCGACGCAGCCGGTGCCGGAACGGATGCGGAGGCGTCGTGACGGTGGAGCGGCAGCAGCAACACGACGACACGGACCGGGTGCGTGCGGTCGCCGACACGATCCTGTACGAGGGTTACCTGCTGTACCCGTACCGCGCGAACGCCCGGAAGAACCACTCGCGCTGGCAGTTCGGAGTTCTCGGGCCGCCCGGAGCCGCCGCGTCCGGGCTCGGCGAGCCGCCGGGTCTGGCGGCACAGACCGTGCTGCGCATGCTGGGAGCCGAGCCGGTGATCGAGGTGACCCTGCGGTTTCTCCAGCTTCAGCGTCGTACGGTGCAGCGCCGCACCGGCGACGGGTTCGAGACCGTGCCCGAGCTGGTCGTCGCCGGACAGTCGTGGGTCGGGTGGGACGAGGCCGTCGAGTGCTCGTGCGCGTTTTCGGTAGCGGTGGCTACCGAAAACGCGCACGGGGCGACGGAGGTCGCGGTGCCCGCGGGGGAGGACACCGAACTGTTGACCGAACCGGACGGCACGGTCGCCGGACGTCTGCTGCGCACCCGGCGCGCCGTGCACGCGACCGTGACCGTCGAGGCCGGACCGATCGACGGCGATCTCGTCCGCGTGTCCGCCACCGTCACGAACACCGGTGACGCGCCCGTCGACGCGGACGACGCGATCGGGCGGTCGCTGATCGGAGCGCACCTGATCCTCGCTGCCACCGAGGCGCGTTTCGTATCGCTCCTCGAACCGCCCGCCGACGCGGCCGCACTGGTCGGCACCTGCACCCACGAGCGTTGTTTCCCGGTGCTCGCCGGGGACCCGGACCCGGCCGTGCCGGGGGAAGCACCCGTCGTGCTGGTGTCGCCGATCATCCTCTACGACCACCCGCGCGTCGCCGAGCAGAGCGGCGGAGACCTGTTCGACGCCACGGAGATCGACGAGATCCTCACCCTGCGGGTACTGACCCTCACGGACGAGGAGAAGGCGCAGGCCCGCGCCACCGACGCGCGGGCCGCGGAGATCGTGGACCGCTGCGAGGCGATGACCCCCGAGGAGCTCCAGGCACTGCACGGGGTCCTGCGCGACCCCGGCCGCGGCGCCGATCCGATGGGCGCCGGTCCGATACCCGAGGTGCCCGACGGTGTCGACTGGTGGACCGAGGAAGCGGACACCAGCGTGCGACCGGAACTCGACACCGTGCTCGTGCAGGGGATGCCCGTGGGACAGGGAAGCCTGGTCCGGCTGCACCCGTCCCGGCGGGCCGACGCGCAGGACCTGTTCTTCCGCGACCGGCTCGCGCGCGTCGCGACGGTCCACGCCGATGTGGACGGCGGGACCCACGTCGGGGTCGTCCTCACCGACGACCCCGCCGCCGACCTCCACGAATGGTTCGGCCGCTACCTCTATTTCGCGCCGGACGAGATCGAACCGGTGCCGGACGTCCCGGTGCAACCGTCGAGGAACGAGGAGTCATGAGAATCGTCGGAATGCTGACCACGGCGGTCGCCGCCGCCGTCGCGGTCGGTGCAGCATTGGTCGCAGTGAAGTCGTTGCCGGATCTCAAGCGCTACTTCCGAATCCGGAACATGTGAGGAGTGGGGTGCGGATTCTGGTCGCGGGCGTAGGCAACATCTTCCTCGGGGACGACGGGTTCGGACCCGAGGTCGTGCGCTACCTTGCCCGGAGCCCGAAACCGGAAGGAGTCCGGGTGGTGGACTACGGGATCCGCGGCATGCACCTGGCATACGACCTGCTCGACGGGTGGGACGGCCTGGTCCTGGTCGACGCGGTTCCCGACGCCGGGGAGCCCGGGGCGGTGCGGGTCTTCGAAGCCGGCGACACCGCACCCACCACGGTCGGGGTCGATGCGCACGGCATGGACCCGGCCTCGGTGTTCGCGACCCTCGCGGCGCTGGGCGGGAGCCGGCCCCGCACGATCGTGGTGGGATGTCAGGCGCAGTGCGTCGACGAGGGCATCGGGCTCTCACCCGCCGTCGCGGCCGCGGTCGAACCGGCCGCCGCGGCGGTGCGCCGAGCCGTGCAGAATCTCCGGCGACCCGATCGGGCCGCCCGGCCGAGGCCCGGAGGGTGACGTATGTGCCTGGGAATTCCCGGCCGGGTGATCCGGCTGCTCGAGGGCTACGGCGGCCAGCTGGCGCTCGTCGACGTCGTGGGTGAGAGCCGGCGAATCAACATCGGGTTGCTCGACGACGCAGGCGTCGAACCCGGCGACTGGGTGATCATCCACATGGGTTTCGCGATGGAACGGGTCGACGAAGCCGGCGCCGAACGTGCCCTGGCCGGACTGGAACTGATGGGCCGGGGCCCGGACCGGGAGGATCCACCGTGACGAGCGCCGTCGAGCGCCGCCGCGTGACCGTCCGGGGGGTGGTGCAGGGAGTCGGGTTCCGGCCGTTCGTGGCGGGCCTGGCCGCCGAACTACGCCTCGCCGGGCACTGCGGGAACGACGACACCGGCGTGTTCGTCGAGATCGAAGGGGTCACAAGCACACTCGACGAGTTCGAGCGACGGCTGCGGGCCGAAGCCCCACCGCTCGCCGACGTTCTCGATCTGACGTCGGTCCCGCGCACGCCCCGGGGCGACCGCGACTTCCGCATCGTGGACAGCCGCCGCACACCGGGACTGCGCACGCTGATCCCGCCCGACGTCGCCACGTGCGAGGACTGTCTGCGGGAACTGAACGATCCCGCCGACCGCCGGTACCGGCATCCGTTCGTCAACTGCACCCACTGCGGCCCCCGGTACACGGTGATCACCGACCTGCCCTACGACCGCCCCGCCACGACGATGGCGGCGTTCCCGATGTGCCCGCGCTGCGCCCGCGAATACGCAGATCCGGCCGACCGGCGGTACCACGCCCAGCCGATCTGCTGCCCGGACTGCGGACCGCGGATCCACACCGAACGCGGCGGCGACCGCATCGACGGGGACGACGCGGTGCTGGCAGCGGTGCAGCGTGCCCTCGCGGCCGGGCAGCTCGTGGCCGTCAAGGGGCTCGGCGGCTACCACCTGATGTGCGACGCCACCGACCCCGACGCGGTCCGGCGGTTGCGCGAACGCAAGCGGCGACCGGACAAGCCGTTCGCGGTGATGGCACCGGACGTCGCGACGGTCGCATCGCAGTGTGTCCTGTTCCGGCAAGAGATCGAGGCACTGACCCGGCCGGCGCGCCCGATCGTGCTGCTGGAGAAGCGGGCCGATACCGCGGTGGCGGACGAGGTCGCGCCGGGCCTCGGCGAGCTCGGGGTGATGCTCGCGTACACCCCGTTGCACCACCTGCTGTTCATGCCGGTGCCCGGGCACCCGAATCCGGTGCCGCGCCTGCTCGTGATGACCTCCGGGAACGTCTCGGGCGAACCGCTGTGCACCGACGACGACGACGCCCGCACCCGGCTCGGCGGCATCGCCGACCTGTTTCTCGTGCACGACCGGCCGATCGCGGTGCCTTGCGAGGATTCGGTGGTCGCGGTCGTCCACGGCGACCGGGAGTCGCCGATCCGGCGCTCGCGCGGCTACGCGCCGATGCCGGTCCTGCTCGACCGGCCGTCGCCGCCGGTCCTGGCGGTCGGCGCGGAACTGAAGAACACCTTCTGCCTGACCCGGCAGGAGTACGCATTCTGTTCGGCACACCTCGGGGACATGGGGTCGCTGGAAAGCAGGCGGGCGTTCGAAACGTCCGTGGAGCGGCTGACCGCGCTGCACCGGGTCACCCCGGAACTCGTGGTGGCCGACGCCCACCCCGGATACGCGACGCGGCAATGGGCCGAGCGCTACGCCGAGGAGCACGACATCGCGCTGCACACCGTCCAGCACCATCACGCCCACGTCGCGTCGCTGCTCACCGAACACGGCAGGATCGGTTCGCCGGCACTCGGCATCGCGTTCGACGGCACCGGCTACGGCTGCGACCGCACGGTGTGGGGTGGGGAACTGCTGCTCCTCGGACCGGACCTGCTGGACATGCGCCGGGCCGGGCACCTGCGGTCCTTCCTGCTGCCCGGCGGCGACGTCGCCGTGCGGACCCCGGCGCGGGTCGCGCTGGTGTTGCTGCGCGACGCCGGTCTCGGCGATCCCACGTCACCGCACCTGGACGACCTGCCGTGCGCCGGGGCCCTGACCGACGTGGAACGGGACCTGGTGTCCGGCCAGCTGACGTCCGGCATCGGCTGCGTATGCACCACGAGCGTCGGGCGGCTGTACGACGGAGTGGCGTCCCTGCTCGGGGTGCGTCATCGCATCACGTACGAGGGGCAGGCGGCCGTGGAACTCGAGGCGCTCGCGCGTACCGCCGCCGAGCCGGCGCCGGTGCGGATGACGGTGCACGGCACCGAACTGGACTGGACCGGGACGCTGCGCTGCCTGGTCGGGGGACTGCGGCTCGGGGTTCCGGCCGCGGATCTGGCGCTGGGATTCCACCAGGCGCTCGCGGTCGCGACCGCTCGGCTCGCCGCGCGGATCGCCACCGACGCCGGAATCACGACGATCGGGTTGACCGGAGGTGTCTTCCAGAATCGACTGCTCACCGAAGGTGTTCGAACTATCCTGCAAGACAGTGGGTTCGATGTCCTGACGCACAGTCGGGTGCCGTCGAACGACGGTGGGCTGTCGCTGGGACAGGCCGCGATCGGCGCCACCCTGGCACGGCGGCGAGCCGCGAGTTCTGCACGGCGGCGGGCCGCCACTTCGGAGCAGCGGCGGGCCGCCACTTCGGAGCAGCGGCGAGACGCCGGTCCGGAGCAGCGGCGAGCCACCGATTCGATACGGCGGGAAGCGGATCCGGCACAGACGGGACGTTGGCGATGACATCGACGACACAGCAATCGAACCCGCCGATCGGTGAGAACCCGATCGGGGAGGACCTCGCCGCGGACCTGGCGACCGCAGCGCTCGGGCTGGCGCGACGATTCCACGCGGGCGCGACCCTGTGGGTGGTCTCGCCGCAATGGGAACCGCACGCCCACCACGTGGCCGTGGAATTCGTGCATCCGGTGATCATGGGCAAGCGGGCGCTGCCGGCGGTGTCGCTGGTCGAGCCGGACCCGGTGGCCCAGTGCCGGGTCGCGGTGCGGCCGGGCGACGTGATCCTCGCCGTCGCGTCCGCGGATGAACCCGACGTCCTCGACATCGTGCGTCGCGCCGCGGCGTGGGGAGCCGACACCATCTGGATCGGTGCCGGACCGCGCCCGCCCGCCGGGGCCGCCACGCACGTGCTGTGGGTGGATTCGAACGATCCGATGGTGTGGGCCACCGGCCGATTCGTGCTGATGTACCACCTGCTGTGGGAATTGACCCACGTCGTCTTCGAGCATCCCGGACTGCTCGAAGAAGACCACACCGACGCGGTGTGCGTGACGTGCAGCGACGAGGGCAGGCTCGCGGAGGTCGTCGCCCCACCCGGCGCCGACACCGCCACCGCTCTCGTGCGGACCGCGGACGGGGAGGAGCACGTCGACGTGTCGATCCTGGAATCCGTTGCCGTGCACGATCTTCTCGTCGTACACGGGGGCGTGGCGCTAACCCGGCTCGACGCTACTGCCGATCCGGGGGAGAGGTGACACCGTGAGCGAACCGGAACAGACGAGTTTCCTGTATCCGTTCATCGAGGCGGACGAACGCGACGCCGCGCCGCTGTTACGCGACCTCGCCGCGTCCGCCCGCAGCAAGGCAGCGGAGAGCGCACGGTTGCAGCAGGCGTCGATCGACGAATGGGGACCGGCACTCGAATCCGCGGGGGAGCGGATGGCCCGGTCCTTCGCACGCGGCGGCCGGCTCTACACGTTCGGCAACGGCGGCAGCTCCACCGACGCCGCGACCCTCGCGTCCCTGTTCAGCCGGCCCGCCCGCGGACGGCCGGTGCCCGCCTGGTCCCTGGCCGCGGACCAGGCCGTGGTCACCGCCCTCGGCAACGACGTCGGTTTCGACCTGATCTTCTCGCGGCAGATCATCGCCCACGCCCGGCCGATCGACATCGCGATCGCGCTGTCCACGTCCGGCAACTCGGACGATCTCATGACGGCCCTCGCCGAGGCGCGATTCCGCGGCCTGCTCACCATCGGATTCGCCGGCCACGACGGCGGGCGGATGGCCGTCTCCGACGACCTCGACTACTGCTTCACGATCCGCTCGCAGAGCATCCACCGCATCCAGGAGAGCCACGCGCTGCTCGGATACCGCCTGTGGGAGATCGCGCAGGATCGTCTCGCGCGCGAGACGTCGACGGGCGGAGGCGGAACGTGAGCACCGACGCGGGTCGCGAGGACCGGGTACTGGAACGGATCGAGGCGTTCCGGCGCCGCCGCCCGCGTCTGCTCGACACGGTCGTCACCCTCTCCCACGGGGCCGGGGGCAAGGCGTCCGCGGCGCTGGTCGATGCGGTGTTCGTGGACGCGTTCCGCAACGCCGAACTCGAACAGCTCGGCGACGCTGCCGTCGGGTCGATCGGCGTGGGGGAGCGCCTGGCGTTCTCCACCGATTCGTACGTCGTCAAGCCACTGCAGTTCCCGGGCGGATCGATCGGGCACCTCGCGGTGCACGGCACCGTCAACGACCTCGCCGTGTCCGGCGCGCGGCCGCGCTGGTTGTCGGCGGCGTTCGTGATCGAGGAGGGCTTCGAGATCGCCCGGCTGCGGGAGATCGTCGCCGACATGGCGACCGCGGCGTCCGGCGCGGGAGTCGACATCGTCACCGGGGACACCAAGGTCGTCGGCAAGGGTTCCGCCGACGGGCTCTACATCAGCACCGCGGGCGTGGGCGTGGTGCCCGACGGCCGTCGTCTGGGCGCGGACCTGGTTCGGCCCGGCGACCGGGTCGTCGTCTCCGGCACGATCGGCGACCACGGCATGGCGGTGCTGCTCGCGCGCGGCGAACTCGCGCTCGAGGCGGACATCGCGTCCGACACCGCTCCCGTGCACCGGATGGTGGAGGCGCTGCTCGCGGCGGCCCCGTCGACCCGGTGGATGCGCGACGCGACCCGCGGCGGCGTCGGCACCGTGTGCAACGAACTCGCGCAGGCCACCGGATTCGCAGTGGTGCTCGACGAGGAGGCACTGCCGGTCCGGCCGCAGGTTCTCGGTGCGTGCGACCTGCTCGGCATCGACCCGCTGTACGTGGCGAACGAGGGCAAGTTCGTGGCGGTGGTCGCCGAGGACGAGACCGACGCGGCGCTCGCCGCGCTGCGCGGGCAGGCCGGGGGCGAAGCCGCGGCGGTCGTCGGCGAGATCCTCGCGGAACCGGAGGGCATCGTCGCGCTGCGCACCGCATTCGGGGGCAGCCGGATCGTCGACATGCTCGTCGGTGATCCGCTGCCACGCATCTGTTGACCGTGAGGAGAACTGTTGTGTGTCTGGGAATTCCGGGACGGATCGTGGACATCCTCGACGCCGATCAGGATCTCGCGAAGGTCGACGTCAACGGGGTGCAGCGGGCCATCAGCATCCGGTTGCTCGCCGGCACCGGCCTGCAGGTCGGCGACTGGGTGCTGGTGCACGTCGGATTCGCGATGTCCCGCATCGACGAGGCGGAAGCACGGATGACGCTCGACCAGGTGCGCCGGATGGGGGCCGACTACGTCAACGAGATCGAGGCGTTCACCAATTCGGAGATCGACACGACGCCGAGATGACGGCGACGAGGGAAAGCGGGTTGGCACCATGAAATTCGTCGACGAGTTCCGGGACCCGGCTGCGGCCCGGGCCCTGGTCGCTGCGATCACCGATCTCGCCGCCGAGGACGAGTTCAAGTTCATGGAAGTGTGCGGTGGGCACACCCACACCATCTACCGGCACGGCATCGAACATCTGCTGCCGCCGTCGGTGGAGCTGGTGCACGGACCGGGCTGTCCCGTCTGTGTCATCCCGATGGGCCGCATCGACGACGCGATGTGGCTGGCCGAGCAGGACGGCGTGGTGTTCACGACGTTCGGGGACATGATGCGGGTGCCCGGATCGCGCGGCAACCTGCTCGAAGCGAAGGCGCGCGGCGCCGATGTGCGGTTCGTGTATTCGCCGCTCGACGCGCTCAAGATCGCGGTCGACGACCCGGACAAGCAGGTGGTGTTCTTCGCGGTCGGGTTCGAGACCACGGCACCGTCCACCGCGGTGACCCTCGTGCGTGCGAAACAGCTGGGGCTGACGAACTTTTCGGTGTTCTGCAATCACGTCACCATCGTTCCCCCGATCAAGGCGATCCTCGAATCGCCGGATCTGCGCCTGTCCGGGTTCCTCGGGCCGGGCCACGTGTCGACCGTGGTGGGCCTGCGCCCGTACCGGTTCGTGCCGGAGAAGTACGGAAAACCGATCGTGGTGGCGGGTTTCGAGCCCCTCGACATTCTCGCGTCGGTGCACATGCTGCTGCGGCAGATCCGGGACGGGCGGTGCGAGGTGGAGAACCAGTACAGCCGGGTCGTGCGCAGCGAGGGAAACGGGCAGGCCCTGGCGCTGCTCGCGCAGACGTTCGCGCTGCGACCCCACTTCGAGTGGCGCGGGCTCGGATTCATCTCGCAGAGCGCACTGGGAATTCACCCCGACTACGCCGAGTTCGACGCCGAGCAGCGCTTCTCGATGCCGGGTGTGCGGGTGGCAGATCCGAAGGCATGCCAGTGCGGTGAGGTGCTCAAAGGCGTGATCAAACCGTGGGAGTGCAAGGTGTTCGGGACCGCGTGCACACCCGAGACGCCGATCGGCACCTGCATGGTCTCACCCGAAGGGGCATGCGCCGCTTACTACAACTTCGGTCGTCTCCATCGCGAGACGGCGGCACTGGTGGGGCAGCGCGGGAAGGGGTGACCGTGGCGGAAAGCGCGGTGGCCCAGGGATATCGGTTGTTCGCGCGGTATGCGCACGCGCCCAACGAACTCGGTTACTGCGGCCCGGCGAGTGCCGCCGCGCTCGAGAGTGCTGCCTGCGGTGGCGGGGATCCGGCGGTGGTGGCCGCCGCGGCCCGGCAGTTCAGCGGGGCCTGGCCGTATCAGCAACTGATCGCCGAACAGTGCGGGATCGCCGATCCGCTCGACGAGCAGGTGGTTCGGGCCTATTGGACCGGAAACGTCCTCACCGATCGCATCGACGCGGAGCGGTTCGGTGGTGAACTGCTGAGCCGGTTCGGTGCGCGAGCCGGTCACTACTGGTCGCACCTGACGGAGGACCTGCTGTCCGAGGTGACCGCGACCCACGCGTTCCACGTGTTCGGGGTGTATCCGTGGTCGCGGCTGCTGGGAACCGGGATGCCCGAGCCGCTCCGGATCCTCGATTCGTGCCGGATCGGGTGGGGGACCGTGCTGGAGGTGTCCGACGACGACGCCCTCGTGAACGTACGGCGACTCGAATTCGGCGGTGGCCGGCTGACTCTCGGAGCCGAGACGGCTCGGCGCGTCGGCCGGCGGACCGACTCCGGCGTGTTCGTGCCCGACCTGCGCGTGGGGGACCGGGTGGCGCTGCACTGGGATTTCGTGTGCGACAGGCTCACTGCGGAGGAGACCGACCGGCTGGAGTCGTGGACCGTCCGGCAGCTCGGGCACACCAACCGCCGGCTCGCCGCATGATGCTCAGCCGCGGCGCTGCGGCACGGAGAAGCCCCACGGCAGTTCGAGCCGGTGCGCCGCGAGCAGCGTGTCGTCGGTGAGGATCTCGTCGATCGGTCCGTCCGCGACGAGCCGGCCGCCGTCCAGAATCACCGCGCGGGTACACAATTGCGCGGCATACGGAAGGTCGTGCGTGACCAGCAGCAGCGTCGCGTCGAGCCGGGTGAGGACCTCCGCGAGTTCGCGACGGGCCACCGGATCGAGATTTGCGGACGGTTCGTCGAGCACCAGAACCTCGGGCCTGCAGGACAGCACGGTCGCCAGGGCGACACGCCGCCGCTGCCCGCCCGACAGGTGCGCGGTGTCGCGGTCCGCGTGCTCGGTCATGTCGACCGCGGCGAGAGCCTCCCGGACCCGCTCGTCGAGCTCCGGCGGGCGGACCCCGAAATTCGCCGGGCCGAACGCGACGTCCTGGGCGACGGTGGGCATGAACAGCTGGTCGTCGGGATCCTGGAACACCAGGCCGACGGCGCGCCGCACGTCGCGGAGGGTGTCGCGGCCGATCGTCCGCCCGCCGATCGCGACCGTTCCCTCGGTGGGGGTGAGCACGCCGTTGAGATGAAGCATGAGCGTCGTCTTGCCCGCCCCGTTGGGGCCGAGCACCGCGACGCGCTCGCCCGCCGCGACGGTCAGGTCGATGCCGTGCAGGGCACGCCGGCCGTCGGGATAGGCGTAGCCGACGCCGGCCAGGTGGACCGCGGGTGTGCCGGTCACGTCGTGACCCACGCCGTCGCGCACACGAGCACGGCACCTGCGGTCGGCGCCAGTGCCGAGATCCAGTCCGCGGGACGTGCGGGCTCACCGAAAGCCGGGACGGTACCCGTGAATCCACGCGAGAGCATGGCCAGGTGCACCCGTTCGCCGCGCTCGTAGGCGCGCAGGAACAGGCCCCCGATCCCGCGCGCGGTCGCACCGATCCGACGCAGCGTGCGCGGGTCGTCGCCGCGGGACAGCCGTGCGATGTGCATCCGGTGCGCCTCGTCGGCGAGCAGGTCCGCGTACCGGATCATCAGCACGACGATGGTGGTGATCGATCCCGGTACGTGAAGGCGTGCAAGGGCTCCCGGTAGCTCCCGCACCGCCGTGGTGGCGGCGAGGGTCAGCGACACGAGCACGCCGAGGGTCCCCTTGGCGAGGATCCCCCACGCGGCATACAGGCCGGGAACCGACAGCGAAACCCCGGCCACCACGACACGTTCACCGGCCTCGGCGAACGGCAGCAGCACCGCCAGCACCACGAACGGAAGTTCGATGAGCATCCGCGGAGCCAGCCACGAGAGCCGGATCCCCGCGACCGTCCACACGGCGGCGAGCACCGCCAGGTACGCACCGAACGCCCACATCGCCTCGCGTGGGGTGGCGACGACGACGAACACGAACGTCACCGCCGCGACGATCTTCACCTCCGCGGGCAGCCGGTGCACCGGCGAGGTGCCCGGCAGGTGGAGCCGCGTCGCCGCGGTCTCGCCGCTCACGGTTTCGCCGATTCCCCGGGTGCGCGGCGGCGACCGAGGAATCGGAACAGGCCGCCGGCGGCGACCGCGACGACGACCACGCCGGCGATGCCCGCGAGCCCGGTCGAGAACTCCCGGCCGCCGACCGCGTAGTCGGCCAGCGGGCTGCCGGACAGCCTGTGATCGGTGGCGGTGGTTGCCATGCACTCGCCGGTCACGCGTTCGGTCCCGTCGACCTCGACGACCTCGCACCCGCGCAGGGTCGTCGAGTCGAGGCCGTCGGGGCTGGAACTGGCGAGGTAGGAGAGCGCCCCGGCGATCAGCAGGGTGACCGCGGCGAGGGTGAGCAGTACCCGGCGCCGGCTCATGCCGTCACGTCCGACGCGGGTGCGGGTGCGGGTCGGGGTGCGGTGCGCAGGAGATACACCAGATCGGGCCGGGCCCTGGCGACCGCGGCCACCGTCGCGGCGGTGACGATTCCCTCCCCGGCGCCGATCAATACGTGGGTGCCGAGCAGGTAGGCGGCCACGGTCCCGAGCGAGGTGGTGGAGGCGCCGCCGATCGCGTACTCGAGCAGGAATCCGGCGGACGCCGCGACCACGGCGGCCAGTGCCGCCGTGAACGACACGACCGCCAGGCCCCGACCACGGGTGCGACCGCGGAGGAGGGACCGCAGCGCGACCGCGATGCCGTAGCCGGTCGCGACGCCGATCAGCGCCATGTTGGTGATGTTCGCGCCGAGGGCGCTCAGGCCACCGTCCGCGAACAACAGGGCCTGGACGATCAGCACGATCGCGAGGCACAGCGCGCCGGTGTACGGGCCGACGAGGATCGCGGCGAGCGCGCCACCGAGGACGTGTCCGCTCACGCCGGGAAGGATCGGGAAGTTCACCATCTGCAGGGCGAACACGAACGCGGCCACCAAACCCGCCATGGGAGCGGTCCGCTCGTCGAGTTCGGTCCGTGCCCGCCACAGTGCGATCGCGAGTCCGGCGACCGCCACGGCACCGAACAGGAGGGACGTCGGGGCGTTGATGAGGCCGTCGCTCATGTGCATTGCTACGACATCCATCATCGAATCATAACTTCTCATATGAACAGGTGCTCAGGTATCGCTCGTGATCCGTCGGGTCGCGATACGGATTCCCGTCAAGAAGCAGGCCCGGGGAACACTCCGTTCACATCGTCGACGATCCGGTACGAAGGGCAGTCGTAATAGTTGCTGATCCGCATCCGGTGAGAGGACAGTCCGTAGTCCATGTACTTGTCGACGAAGGTGCAGTCGAGCCGGGTTCGGCCGTCGGACGTCGTCTCGGTGACGGCTACAATTGTCCGCCCGCCGACGCGATGGACGGGACGATTGGCCCAGCCGCTCGAGACGGTCTCCTCCGTGGCAAGATCGGTGACCGGGCTGTCGGTGCGGTTCGCTGTATAGAGCAATCGGTTCGCGACAACGATGTTCGAGATCGACAGGCCGTATGCCTGGTTTCCTGTCAGCGTAAGGACCGGTTCCGACGTACGGATGTCGTAGACACCGAACCCGACCTGATCTCCGCTCCCGCCGGGTGTGACGACGACGAGGTTGCCGAACGGGTCGAAGTTCATCTGTTCGGGATCGGCGATGTCGGTGAAGGTCGCGATCCCGGTCGTGCCGTCCACCCATGTGAGGCGACCGGACGGGACCCGGGTCCGCCCTTCGCCCACGTATCGGAGACTCCTGAAGCCATACCCGCGTGGGGTGATCATCTCGATCCTCCCCATGCTGAACCCGCTGGCATCCAGAGCTCGGGAACCGTGGTCGAATCGCGACAGTTCGACCGCCGTCGCGCTGTCCAGAACGACGATCGTTCCCTCCGGGCTCATGGCCATCGACCCCGGCGCGGGTTCGTCAAGCACCGCTGTTTCACCCGTGGCGCCGAGCAATGTTCCCGGGCGCGACCACAGCGCCTCGAGTCCGGTCGAGTAGGCATTGACGACGCTGAACCATTTCGAATCGACTGTAAATGATTGTCCGAGAGCGACTCCGGAAGTTGTCCCGTACAAGGAGAATCGGCCGTCGTACCGATCCGACACGCTCGACACACCCTTCAACTCCCCGCGTAGCGCCCCTGTCCGTGCATCGTAGGAACGAAGGATGATATCGGAGTGCTCGGGTTGTAAGCCTTTGGCTTCGACAACAATTCCCAGCGCGTACACGACCGAGAGTGAGGCTCCGGTCCCCGCAACCGCGCACGAGAACGTGTCGATTGCGCTGCCGGTCGGCACTGTAAGGGGAGGGAACGTGATCATCGACCCCTCGTCGATTGCCTGGCCCTGGACGCGATGTTCGGAGAGTGTTCCATACGCGTCGTTGTCTTCTGCGCCCTCGAGGCAACCCCACGTCAGGATCTCGTCGGATACTTTGCCGAGCGCCCGGTGGGCTGCACGGGGAGGCTTCGCCGGGCTCTGGATGACCCGGGGTGGTTGGGTCGCCGGAACTGTTGTCGCTGGTGCTGCCGTTGTTGTCGGTTCGCCCGAAGGCGGCGTGATTGCCGTCTCGGCCACCGGTTCCACGGTGTTCGAACCGCAGGATGCCATCGTAAGTAGCATCGCGAGCAGAAGTGTGGATGCGCCGGCGCGGCAGGGAAATCGCATGCGACACAATAACGTGCCCTGATCGACCCTGGGCCCTCCGGAATGTATTGGGAGGCTTGATCTGTGCTGTCCGACCTGGAATTTCTGTCAATTCTGTCCTCCGATCATACGAATTCGACGACCAATGGTTCCTTCGATCGTGTCGCCACCCCTATCGTCACCGCCCATGAGCAATCTTCAGTTGTTGAGCGATCTACTTGCAGCTTCCCCAGATTCCGTGGATTACGTTGCTGCGAGGACTCGTACGGTAAGTGGTCCGGTCTGGGTTATCCCTATCGCGATCGTCGGTGGGGCTGCCTACCGCTATCGCAACAAGATCAAGGACCTTTTCAAGTGAAGGGGGTCTCGGCGAAGCGAGTCGCTGCGTTGTGCGGCGCGGCCGTGACCGTCGCGATCCTGACCGGGTGCAGTTCCACGGGTGACTCGACGACCTGTGCGGACTATCTGGCTGCGGACACGTCCGAACAGCAGAGCATTCTGATGGACTTGCTGCGCGAGCACGATCTCAAGACTCTCGATCCTGGCAACTTGGTCGGGATCACCGACAACGTCACTGCCTTCTGCGCGAATTCGGGCAACGGCACCGCGTCGCTCAACGGTGCGGTCGACTGGGACAGCAGCACCTGGTGACGCAATTGTTCAGGGAATCGGTACCGGTGCAGGTTCATCTCCGGTTCCGAAGTCGGTTCAGTTGCTCCCGCCGTCGCGCTGGTGAAGGGGCCGGTCAGGAACTGCGCGGCTCATCGGTCGGACTCTGCAGCGGCCAGGTATCGGCGAGAGGGATCTGGAACAGTTCGGGGGCGTGGGAGAACCTGTCGTAGGGGTCATTGGTGACAGGCATGGCGCGATCGCAGTGTTCACGGACAGGACCGTCGTCGGTGGCGAGGAGCACGGGCATCCTTGGGTATTCGAGATGCCCATGCATATTGTCGTTGATCGGTACAGCGACCTCGGGACCTTCGAGCAGCGAACGGCAGGAGCGAGGATCATGTCGCTGTCGGTAAGGTCAAACTGGTCGTAGTACCAGAACAGGCGTCGAATGGTGTCGACTCCGATATCTGCGCGGTCTTTCCGGCGGGCAGGTGCATCAGTCGATCGCCGGAACCACCGTGGCGGAATACTGGTCGGTCGCGGCGCCCAGTTTCGGGACGGGGAACGTCGAGCAGATGAGGCAGGCTCAGCGGGCCCGCGAAGTCAAACGCGGCGGGGGCATTGGTTCGGAACTCGCCCATGTAGACGGTGTGGTCGTTTTCGCGATGTCGAGCGTCGTGGATGTCGAGCGTCGTGAACAAGGCATCGGCGGCAGTTGGTCTTCTCAGGAGGCGCGAACGCCGCCGGATTGCGTAGGTCGCCGACGGTGGGGGCGATGGCGGATACGTCTCCTCGTCGCTCTCCTCGAGCGGCAAGTACGTCCCGACGAGCAGGTTCGGGGCGACTTCGGCGAGCTTCTCGATGTCGAGTTTCATGCCGTCGACCTCGGGAGCTGCGCCGGATCGGGGTACTGGGCGGCCCAGGGCGGCTGCCGGTAGTCGTAGCCGGTGAATTCCCTGGTGGCGACCGGGTTGCATGTGGCCGAACCACCCGCGAATCGCGTCGCGGTTCCGTCGGCCGAATCCCATTTTCGGGATTTAGAGAGTGGGCGACCTCTTTTCTGGCTATCGTGAGCGAACTCGAGGAGGAGGGGACTCATGAGTGAACCGTTCGACGTGATCGTGCGCGGCGGCCTGTGGTTCGACGGGACCGGCGCTCCCGGCGTCGTCCGCGACCTCGGCATCCGCGGTGGAGTCGTGGTGACGGAGAGCGTCGAGCCGCTGCCGGCCGGCCCGGACACCGAGGTCGTCGATGCGCGCGGCCGGTGGGTGATGCCCGGATTCGTCGACGCGCACACGCACTACGACGCCGAGGTGCTCGTCGCGCCGGGCCTGTCCGAATCGGTGCGGCACGGCGTCACGACCGTCCTGATGGGCAACTGCTCGCTGTCGACGGTGTTCGTGCCGCCGGTCGACGCCGCCGACCTGTTCAGCCGCGTCGAGGCGCTGCCCCGCGATCACGTGCTCAGCGCGCTCGAGACCGCGAAGAACTGGACGTCGCCGAAGGAGTACATCGCGGCGATCGACGCGCTGCCCCTCGGACCGAACGTCGCCGCGTTCATCGGCCATTCGGACGTGCGCGCCGCCGTGATGGGACTGGGCCGCTCCACCGACTCGGTCAACAAGCCCACCCGCGAAGAACTCGTCGCCATCGACACCGCCGTCGGCAAAGCGCTCGACGCGGGTTTCCTCGGGGTCTCCACCATGACGAACCCGTGGGACAAGATCGACGGAGACCGCTACCGGTCCCGGACACTGCCGTCCACCCACGCCTCGTGGTCGGAATTCCGCAGGCTGCACCGGATCCTGCGCCGTCGTGGCCGGGTGCTGCAGGCCGTGCCCAACCTCAACACCAAGTACGACGTGGCGTTCTTCGCGCTCGCGAGCACCGGCATCGGCCGTCGCCCCATGAAGGCCTCGATCCTCGCAGCCGCGGACACCAAGGCAGAACGGTGGGTGCACCGCATCTTCGGTCCGATCGCGAAGGCCGCCAACAAGTTCGGACGCGGCGCATTCCGCTGGCAGCACCTGCCCACCACCTTCGAGGTGCACTCGGACGGAATCGACCTCGTCGTCTTCGAGGAATTCGGATCCGGCCGCGCCGCACTGCATCTCGAGGAGGAGATGGGTCGCAACGACCTGCTGCGCGACGAGGCCTACCGCCGGTGGTTCCGGCAGGACTTCGAGAAGAAGTTCTCGCCGCGGGTGTGGCACCGCGACTTCGACGACACCGACATCGTGGCCTGCCCCGACGAGTCCCTCGTGGGCCGCTCGATCGGCGACGTCGCGCGCGAACGCAAGCTGCATCCGGTCGACGTGTTCCTCGATCTCGTCGTCGAATACGGCCGGGAATTCCGCTGGCACACCGTCATTGCCAACGACCGGCCCGAGGTGCTGAACCGCCTGATCAACACCCCTGGCGTCACGGTCGGGTTCTCCGACGCCGGTGCGCACCTGCGCAACATGGCGTTCTACAACTACGGGATCCGCATGCTGCGCCGCATCCACGACTTCGCCGAACGCGGCAAGCCGGTGATGCCCCTCGAGACGGCCGTCCACAAACTCACCGGGGAACTCGGCGACTTCTACGGAATCGACGCCGGGCACCTGCGCGTCGGCGACCGCGCCGATCTCGTCGTCGTCGATCCCGCCGGTCTCGACGAGGCGACCGAGCGCTACCACGAGGAACCCATGCCCGAGTTCGGTGGCCTGCGCCGGATGGTGAACCGTAACGACGCCGCCGTCACCGCGACGGTCGTCGCCGGACGGGTCGTCTTCCGCGACGGCGAGTTCGTTCCCGGCTACGGCACCACCGTCGGCACCGGCCGTTTCCTGCGTGCCGGCGTCGCCGAACGCGGGCCCGCCCCGGCGCGCGGGGACGTCCCCGAGCGCGTCGAGGTCGGATGACCTCGATTTCCCGTCCACGCACGCAGCAGGAACGCCGGGAAGCGACGATCGGGCGCATCCTCGATGCGACGGTCGCCGCGCTGGGCGAGGTCGGCTACACCGCGACCACCATCGCCGAGGTGTGCAGCCGGTCCGGGGTGTCCTCCGGTGGGGTCTTCCGGCACTTCCCGACTCGGCTGGACCTGATGGTCGCGGCCGCCGACGAGGTGCGCAAACGGCAGTTCGAGAAGTACCGGGAGGGCCTCGCGCGGCTCGGCGTGATCGACCGGAGCTACGAATCGGTCCTCGCGAGCCTGCAATTGGTGCGTGCCGCGTGCCGTGCCCCGATCAACGCGGCCTGGTACGAACTGCTCGGCGCGGCCCGCACCGATGCGGCGCTGCGCGAACGGCTCGAACCGCTGGCCGCGCGCTACCACGCCGAGATCGCGGAATTCGCTGCCGCGCTGCCGGTTGCAGCCCGATTCGACCCGCAGGTGTTCACCACGATCGTGTTCTCGATCGTGCACATGCTCGACGGAGAGGCGATGTCCGCAGTCGTGCATCCGCAACCGGAACAGGAGGATCTGCGGCTCCAGCAGATCGCGCGCGCTCTGACCGGAGGCGCGTCGCGCCGGGACGTAGAGAACGAATCACGAAACTGACCGCGTTTCAAAGGTTTCGTGCTCCTGGGAATGCCCTGATTCAGGCTCGGTCGAACCACGTCACCTGCGCGCCGTTGCCGAACTCCCGGCGCCGGGTGGCCGTGAACTGCGTCGGCGCAAAGGACCCGGACAGTGCCGGCAGACCGGCTCCCGCGAGGACGGGATAGCTCTTGAATATCAGCCGATCGATCTCGCCGATGAGCTGCCCCGCGAGATTGCTGCCGCCGCAGAGCCAGATGTCCAGGCCCTCTTGCGCTTTCAGATTCCGAATCAGTTCCACCGGATCGGTGTCGACGATGTCGACTCGTGGATGGTCCACCGGTGCGAGAGTGCGCGAGAAGACGTACTGCTTCAGGTGGTCGTACGGACTGACCACCCCCTCCGCGAGTGCCGGTTCGTAGGCGCCGCGACCCATCACCACGGTGTCCCACGTCCGGTTCGGCGTATCGGTCGGCATGCCCACGAGTTCGCGAACGTGGGTCGGGATCGATTCCGGATACGTCTCGCCGATCCAGGACGACATGTCGTCGCACATCGGATAGAAGTCGAATTCGCCGTTGGGACCGGCGATGTAGCCGTCGAGGGAGACGGCCACGTAGTAGACGAGCTTTCGCACAGAAGCCACCTCGTCCGTAGTACTATGGTTGAAGTGGTTTGAACGTAGTACTACGGATGGAGTGGTGTCAAGTGGTTCGCGCGAATCCCGAGCGTCGCCAGGCCCTGCTGGACGCATCGATCGAGGTGCTCGCCCGAGACGGGGCACGCGGGCTGACGTTCCGCGCGGTGGACAAGGAAGCGGGAGTGCCGGCGGGAACCGCCTCGAACTACTTCTCCAATCGCGACGAGTTGCTCGTTCAGGTGGGACACCGCTACTACGAGCGGCTGATTCCCGGGGAGGACGTCGTAGCGCAGTCGCGGCAGAGACAGACCCGCGAGTCCATGATCGACTTGATGACCGAAGTGATCGAACGGGTCAGCGGCTTCCGAAGCGGATATCTCGCCGTCCTCGAACTCCGGCTCGAGGCGACACGGCGACCCGAACTGCAGGCCCTGCTCACCGAGCGGGTGCGAGCCGATCTCGACTTCAACGTGGCCAACTACCGGGAGTCCGGATTGCCCGGAGGCGAGGACGCCGTCGTGCTGCTGTACCTCGCCTTGAACTGGCTGATCCTGGAGCGCCTCACGCTTCCGGGAATCTTCGACGAGAAGCGCGCCGCCGAGCTGGTGCGGACCGCCGTCGAGCGCGCAATTCCCGCTGACGCGTGAGTTGAAAGCGGCCCGGATGTTGGTGGACGTCACACTTCGCTTAAGTTCGAGTGATGAGCAATGAGAACGGTGCTGCTCCCCAGTGGTTCGTCGACGCCCTCGCCGCTCCCGTGGAAACGGGCAAATGCACGGTGTCGGGCGCGACGATCTTCTACCGAGCGTGGGGTGATCCGGGGCAGGCCGGGATCGTCCTCGTCCACGGCGGTATGGCCCATTCGGGCTGGTGGGACCACATCGGACCGCAGCTCGCCGAGTCCCGGCGCGTCGTCGCGCTGGACATGAGCGGACACGGCGACAGCGACCACCGCGACCACTACGGTCTCGAAACCTGGACG